>Ga0123353_10003765_pt1 | contig 19309 bp, 11 predicted proteins | sample TergutLab28metaG_3_FD_92763 | JGI IMG/M metagenome (GOLD analysis project Ga0123353, IMG submission 92763) | Labiotermes labralis P3 segment gut microbial communities from Petit-Saut dam, French Guiana - Lab288 P3 | ecosystem: Host-associated > Arthropoda: Insects > Digestive system > Gut ... | reverse complement strand
TGTACCATCTGAACAATGCCTTCTTCTTCATCGACGCCTTCATTAACATCACGCTCGGCTGCAATGCGAACGCCGGGAAGTGTACTGGTATCTCGCAAAGTCTGGTAAACTCGAGTAAACACTCTTCGGGCTGGTATTCTACGGTTCGGAAAACGTTACTGATATTCAGCTACGGCATGAACTGAATTACCGTCACAAAAACCGTACACACAAATCATATCTGCATACTCTGCAACTGAAAATGTAAATGGCATCGTGAACGTAACAGACGCACCGAGATGAGAATACGTACGGAACTAACTCTAAACCGTCGCTTCTACCGCCCACGGCTTTACGAAACTATCGCCGGACTGTTCTGAATATCAGGTGCAGGCACAGTCACTGTAATGCAAGTGATAAGGGTTTTTGAACACGTAGTAGTAGCTGAGTCATATAGCATACACTGGCCAGGCGAATACCCACCCACCCCACCTTCCATGCGTTCCTTAAATACGTTCCAAGTGTCGTGATACGGAAACTGGACTGTTTGCAGCTGGGTGGGCGAGTCAGGTGGCAAAAATAATGCTTGCAACGCAAACGATAAGCCACCAAGTTGAGTACATCACCCACCAGCTGGTTCCGTGGCGTGGTTCACACGAGGGCGTGTACGGGAATTAAAAATGCCCAAAACCCCGTAACCGTCCAAAATCGGACACATGTTTATACGAACTTTTTTGATCACAAAGACCTAGGAAATCACCTCCTGCAGTAATGTCCACAAGTCGTGAAGTTTTCTCCACTCCCCTGTTACCTCATGCCTCTTAGTCCCAAACATTCTCTTCAACACCCTATTCTCAAACACCCTCAGCCTTGTACGTAGTTTACAAAAGTCATATGCCTCTATAATTACTTCAATCTGTTTTATCACCCTTCTTATAAATAGGTACAATAGACTCCTTCTACTCCTTAGGCAATTCCTTCTTATTCCAAATAGTTTAGTACATTTATGGGTCTCAGAGCAAATTGTCCTACCTCCTGATTTAATCATTTCTGCTGGTATTTGATCAATACCAAGTGATTTGTGTCTCTTTAGCTTTTTAACAGCCATCTCAAATTCAAAGGCACTTGGCTCAGACACTAGTGGCTCTGCTGTATGTATTTCTGTCTGCCTAACATCATTAACTCCATGTACATTCTGGAGCTGAGAGAAATGGTTCCTCCACCTAGCCAAAATACTGTGGGAATTAGTAACCAAATTATCCTTCTCACCCTTTACTATATTAGTTCTAGGCTGGTAAGCCTTCTTAAAGTCATTAATACAAATCTCTGATACTTCTGATCTTACCGTTAGTTTCAAGTTCATCAATTTTAGCTTTCAGATATTCCTTCTCTTTGTTCCTGAAATGTCTGCTAACTTTATGTCATACACTATTTATATTATCTATATTGCTCTGGTATGGATCCTGTAACCACTGCATTTTAGCCTTCTTCCTTTGATCTAAAATTGAGAACATTCATCAAACCATGGTTTATGCTGCTTCAATCTACACACACCTAGACTCTCTTCAGCTAACGTTTTGATATTCTCTGCAAAGTTTTCCCCAGCCCTGTTTATGCCCTTGCTATCATGTAAGTTCTCCAAAGTTGTAAAACTGTTTCATAACCTACAGCTTACTTAGCTTCCTGAGATTAAAGCTTTCCACATCAAACTTCTGTGCTGCCCGTTCACTTACTGCCAATCTTTTCCTAACTTTTACAACCAACAGATAGCAATCAGTATCACAGTCAGTTCCCCTGAGAGATTTTACATTGAGTATACTTGAAAGCCATCTGCTGTCTTTCAATATGTGATTAATCTGGCTGTGAGTCTTCCCATCAGGAGAGGTCCAGGTGTACTTATGCATGTTTTGGTGTGGGAACGGTGTGCTCTTAACAACCAGATCCTCTCCCCCCAATTTTGCATTAAAATCTCCTAACAGAATTTTCATATTTACTTAGAAAAATGGTTAAAAACCTTCCCTAATTTCTCGAAAAAACTGTCTTTTGAATCATCACATTTCTCCTCATTTGGTGCATGCACATTCAAAACAATGATGTTACACCAGCAACCTCTCAGAATTATATATGTCATCCTATTGCTAACAAACTTTTTCTCTTTTAACTGCTAATAATACTCTGGGGTGCACAAAAATCCTGTTCCCAATTGATGATTTTTGTTTCATTTTTTGTAGAACAAAATATAATCCCCTGCTCTTCCAGAGTCCCCTTCATCCCACCTAACCTCCTGTACACCCACTCAATCTAATTTACACCTTCCCAATTCCCTGGTTACTGTTGTAAGTGAACCTGACCTATACAGACTCCTTTCATCCCATGCACCAAATCTCACGTCCCTCATCTATTGATTAGATCGTACCAAAGGATCAGTGCCGGCCCAAGGCAATTGTATCTGTTTCGTAACAAGACCAGTTTGTACGGTGAGTAGTTGTTAGCACCTCACCCCACCCCCAAGCTAGAGGACCATGCCTTGTCAGCTGTTTGCGACTGCTTATTCAATATATTCGCAGCTACCCTCCATATTGGAGGCTGATCCTCCATCCGCAATGTGCCATGCCGTGGTTACTATCACCAAGTTTCATGGTATTTGGCCCTATCTTTCAGTTAATGTTTTAGTCTACTTAAAATACAATACAATAAAGAATAAACTTGCCGCACATACAAACTTTGATTACTCCTTTTCATTCTATGAACATTTGAACAAACATGTAAATTTTCAGTAAACCTGGTAGAATATTGATATTATACGATAGGAAATGAAACCACCTTTGAAGTTTTTTAATTTCCTGCCATAAAAAATGCCAAAATGGCCACCACCATACAAATGTCTGTGGTGGGAGCAACACTATTTCCACTATTACCCCATTATGTAGGTTTCTAATTTTGTAAATAAAAACACACCTTCAAAAATATGCAAAATTTGGTATTAATATAGGTCAAAATATAAGTACAAATTTTGCATGAAACATTTTTGTACAAAATTACAAATGCAGCAACAGTGCAAAACTTTGGGATTATATCTCACAACTATTAGACAGTGGAAATCTATACCAGCAGGCATTATGTAAAGAAATGAGTATGTCAATAAACTGTATGATTAGAAACTACATGTCCTGCTAATCTGTCTATATAAGCATTGGCAGGAACAAAGACATAATTATTTTGAGTACTTCCTGCCACCATTTAGGGATCAAAGTAATATGAAGTGATGATTCTCTATGCAAATGTTGTAGTATACGTATTGTGATATACAGAATGTGCACAATGAAAAGAATACAATCACATTTTAAATTTATGCAGTTACATCAAATAAATAAAAACATCTGTAAAAAGTCCGTGTCTTAATATTATACTAAACATTCCACCTGTATCACATGTATGTACAATTTGTTAAAATTACTGGTGTATTTCTAGAAACTTCTATACCACAAAATGTAAAAAGCACCTTGTATGACCACTTGACATGAATGTACTAATGCAACACATTAAGCATAGCAGGATTACTTTCAAAAACTTCCTGTCATTTTGCATCATGACCTTTAGCACAAGTCTCACCAACTGTTTAGACAAGTTCAGATTACACATGGTAAACTGAGTAATAGTATCATAGAAGTCACTGTTGCAACAGTATAAGCAACAAATTTCTTCAGATTAATACTAATGAATCTTGAACTTATGATCCTCCTACATCAGTCACATTATTATACCTGTGTAATCTGAACAGGCATCATATGTTTTCTCTGTCTTGTGTGACATCAGACCAGGCTCCTTAATCTACCCTTGGACGTTTTATAGAGGTAATTGTACTATACATGCAAATACTTAAAGTCAGCAATAGAAACTATATTGCTTCATGCACCAATACTTCTTAGGACCAATAAACAAGGCACAATTGTATTACAATGCAGTGGATGATAAGTGTGTCATTCATTTGAAAATGCCATTTGAAGAATCTCATTTTTTGCCTGCAATAGATTCCAAGTCAATCAGTGTATTGTACTGTATTAAATTTTGCAATAAAGTAACTGAAGGTCACATTACTGAATGTATGGACCGAAGAAACAGCAACAGTGTCACTGATGCTTCTTCACTTTTATAATGTTAATAAAGATGAACATAATTTTTTATACTTATGCAATAAACAGACAAATGCACATTATTTTAGAGAAAAGGTGGTGTGTGCACAACTTGAAGACCTTAAAAGTGATATGGCAGAATTACACCAGATTCCAAACACAGCTGTGAGGCAGACAGTGAAAGAAGTTATATTGACAAAAATCAACATTCTTTCTGCTAAGATCGCAAGTTTGAATGAATTAGTTGGGGGGTAAAAAAAACGGACATTGAAACAAAGTGGCCAGAAGTAGTGCCTGGGAGAAAAAAAAAAGAATATATAAGACAATTAAAAACATATCCAATACCTGTCATAAAAAATGGCTACGATCTACAATGCAATAAAAATGGGTGTGATCAGTGGGGTTTTGACAATTTGAAGTAAAGCTAAAGAAAAAAAGATCACATCAGAAAGAAGAAACACAAAATTACAATCATCAGGGACAGTTGTGCAAGAGGCTGTGCATCTTAGGTAAAATAAACCTGGAAAATGCTTTTGAAGTTCAGGGGTTTGTAGAGTCTGGAACATGTGTGGAGACTATACCAAATACAGCAAAAGAGAACATCAAAAACTGACAAAAAAGATGTGGTGGTAGTGTGGGAGGGCACAAAGAATGCAGGAAGAAATGAAACTAGTGATGGTCTTAATCATACAGAAGCCTTTGTTAGGAAAAACAGCCATACAATGTTATTCTAATGAGTGTCCCACATAAATATGACTTACGTATGAATTCGTGTGTGAACAAACAGGTGAAAGCATTTAGTAGAAAGCTAAGGAAACAGATGAAGATTTTTGAAAATACAGTTCTTATAAAGGTGGATCCAGATAGTGACCTATTTAGGGGGAAAGAACTGGCTGCCAAGAAAATTGTGACTACTATAAAGTACATTTGAAATGAAACAGATAAAGAAATGGGAGGAAGATCATGAAATAGGAAGGCAGGAAAATCACATTGTGCAGAAAAATAAAAATCAGGGATCTAGAGGAGAAGAAAATTAACCAAGGAAGGAGAGAGGATTGGATGATAGTCATGAAGACAATGAATTCCAAGGGAATAGAAATTGGGAACTAAGTGAAGCTGAGGCAATCACTACATCATCTAAAAGACTTCAGAAACCACCTGTAACAAGAACTGATGATTTTTTTATGGGTAGCTACCAAAAAGTAACAACTATGATAGACAAAAAAGGTAGGTATCAGAAAGGACTTAAAATTCTTATGTATTATCGATCCTTCGCCATAATGTTCAAAGCTACAGAAATTACCTATTTTACTACAATCAGACTTAAAAAAACATGTATGTTTTATGTTTTACAGAAAACTGGTTAAAGGAGGAGCAAATCACTTGAAATTAGTAAGCAACTTCAATAGACACAGTAGTGAACATGGAGGTTCATGTATCTATGTAAGAAAATACTAACAAATTATAGAAGTAAACTGCTTGCAAGGGATAAGGAAAAAAAAGATTTTGAAATTACTGCAGTAGAATTATTGGATTATAAATTAAGTCTTGTGTGCATATAGAGAATACCGGATGGTGGCTTTCATATACTTTAAATAATTTGGAAAGTGCAATCAAAAAGAAAAAATTCGAATTTATGCGGGGATTGGAATATAAATTTTATGCATGACAATGTAAAATTACAAGAATTAAAAAACTTACTAATGATGTACAATTCATAAATACAGTAACATCCCCAACTAGGATTACAAATAATGCAATACCGTTGACAGATGTCATTACAACAAACAAGCAAAATTACGAAATTTCATCATCAGTATTGGATTTGGGTTACTCAGATCATCAAGTGCAAATATTGCACATACATGTCAATGAGCCATAAAGAATGCCAGTAAAGGTCAGGAAAAGACAGTTTATTGAAGATCTTATAGAAGAATTTAGTAGTATTTATTACAAAAAGAATCATGGCAAGAGATCTTTTCAAACTCTGATGTAAATACCACTTTTAATGTTTTTATGGATACAGTCACTCAGTATTTTCACAGAGCATTTCCAATAAAAAAAGTTTATGTGAATGAACTTAACAGAAACAGATGGATTACACAAGGAATAAAGATTTACACTAAAAGAATGCGATTTTTAAAAAGAATGAATAAAATACAAATCTTACATGGGAGCCACAAGACTATATCAACAGATATCAAGTAATATACAAAACAGTATACAAGAAGCTGAAAAGAGTGATAACAATATATATGTTGTAACGGCAAAATATAAAACAAAAGCAATGTGGCAAATAATAAACAAGGAGCTGGGAAATCCCTGTAATATGATTAAAAAATTGAATTGAGTTATGGATCAGAAATAATATCAAACCCCCAAAATGTATCAGACATGCTGAAATCTTCTTGTGTACGAATCATAGGTGAGCTGTTAAATCAAAACAGCTGTCATGTTAACATTCAAATATCACAGCAAAGGACAAACTTCTGTCCCATTAATATATTCATTTTTCCAGTAACTGAAAATGTGGTAAAGTGTGTAACCAGAAGTTTAAAAGGCAAATTCTCAGCAGGTTTTTATGAAATTCCAGAATACCCAGTTAAACAGTGAACAGAACACATTAAAAAAGCTTTAGTTCATATTTATAATGCTTGTTTTAAATCAGCCATTATTCCAGACAGGTTGAAAATAGATAAAGTAAAACTTCTCTATAAAAAGGGAGATATATATTAGGTTCAGACCTATAGACCATTAAAAATATGGATATCACCTATAAATCAGAATTGAGATTCTCAGGCATCTGTATCACACAAAACCTAAAATGGGGCCTCCAAGTATGATCAGTAAGTTCAAATCTGAGTAAAGTATCTCATATTATTAAATCATTAAAAGAAATTATGAGCCCTTATATGATCAGAAGTATATATTATACAAATTTTCAGTCAAGTCTGAGGTACAGTATAATTTTATTGGGTGGGGATAAAGAGAGTAAAAACAAATAGTCATTTGAATAATTAGTGGGGTTAGTAAATGTACACTGTGTAGTAATTTAAATATTACAATATACTCACAGTGGTTTATTTACACACACACACACACACACACACACTTGAGTGATATGTTACATTAAAAAGTACAAAGACTCACTGGCGCAAAATACACATATTCATCATTGTAACATGCGAAGAAAACTGGATTTACATGTACAATTCTGCAATACAGTCCTCTTCAGGAAAAGCATGGTAAATATGGGTATCAGAATGTACAAAAAGGTGCCAGATAATATTAAAAAAAATGACAACTTTAAATCTTTTAAAACAGAATTAAAATCCTTTCTCTTGCATCATGCTTTTTATTCACCATTAAGTTTATGTCATTCTGATTTTAGTGGACTGTAAAAGCATGACAGTTTTATCATTGGTCATCCTTATATGTTTTAGTTAACGGTGATATTAGAACAATGTATTATATTGGGGTATTTTAATTATATATTGTGAGTTTTTAGAGTCTATATATGGATTGTAAACTGAGTTTTTTTTTAGAGTCTTCATATGGACTGTAAAATGAGTTTGACATGTCCATTGTCACATATGTGCCAACTTGGACTGAATAAATTGAAATGAACTGAATTGAATATAAAAATGTTCAATCACATATTATTCTTCACCGTCATGTTTCGGTCAACCTGTGTCCATCAGTAGGGTGTCTTATAACAGGAATACAATTAATATACAAATAATTGTACAAACTGTATGATAAAACCACTTGCAGTTACACTTGATTTTCTATTGAGACTCAAGTGATCCCTTCTACTGTACACAACTTCACTTATCTAACAGGGTGTGAATCAACTATACACATCCAATAAACAACATAAAGACACCCTATTTTACTTAATTTTGACAATAACATAATTTGATATTTTATGACCATAGGGAGTGCTATAGAAAACCAAGAGGTTTCAGCATACATTTTTAAATTATTATTGAATAATATTTGTAGTCTTGTTTTAAGACACCCTGATGATGGTCACAAGAGTGACCAAAACATGTTGGTGAAGAATAATAATATGTGATTGAACATAGCGATAAATGTGCATTTGTTAGTTTATCACATAAAACATTCATTAATGCACACACATGGAACACATAAAGTTCATGAACATAATGGTGAGTTATGCACAAATAATATGCATCCATATTATTACTTCTGAAAATGTACAACTTCATTCGTTATCTCACCATCCTGTTGTTGAATATTAAAAATATGCATGGAAAATTATAAAGAAAGTTAGATATAGACACATACCCAAATACTGTGGTTGAATGAGTTAACATTTCAATCCACAGAAGATCACAGGTCCAAATATCCCTTTGCAGACTGCCTATAATGACTGTTGTTTTTTATGGTTTTCTTCACACTCTACAGGCAAAGGCCAGGACAGCATAGCCAATTAGATGCAAGAGATTAAAGTCCCACAATATGACACGATGAACGTGGGATATGGGGGACAAAGTGCCTCTAGGACATGCTTTTCTCCAAACACAGTAGAATTCCCTTAGGACAAGGTTTTATACCTTACATCAAGAAACATCTTACAAGCAGGTTGTGTCAAAAACAAACAAAAAACTACTACCATGGTTAAAAACATCATATTTACTCTAAATTTAAACTTAATGAGGCTTTTCTTTATCAATTTTATGAATGAAAATAAAACTTAAAAAACAAACTAAAACTGTGTTTTACTGCTTATAACATTCTACAAGCACATTCTTCTGTCAGCAAATATCCATGATCCAAGATCAACCAACAACACTTGTAAGAAATGTGCTCATATGTAAATGGCTCCTGCCAGAGGCTTTGTGATCAATCAAACACATAATAACTCTTCAGAATCAAAAGTACACTGGTGCAATTGTAAACAAATTATTTGAAAGTGATTCACTTCCAGTTAACATAAACAAGGCATTATTTATGCAACTCAATCTCAAAACTTGAATGCACAAACCCTCAATTCAGGCTCCAAAATAGTGTAAGTTCTGAATTTTCATGTCTTACGTTCAGAAAAACAAGACATGCAATGTACGTATAACGTAACATTGAGGCGCACTCAGGCAACAATTGTTGCAGTAGAAAAGCAGTAGGTATTACATATGATGAGAATGTGTGTTTGCACCTTAGGAATCCAGCAACAGATGCACATGCACCATATTGTCATATGTGGCCTCTCTGGCTGTACTATATTTTCCACATTATCTCGTAAAGAGTATTTTGTTTGAATAAAGTTACTTAACATGAAATGTGTGTTTCGATTTTCCCTCAAACTTTTGTCTGAAAGATCTCATTCTAAGAAGAACTGAGCGAGATATGATAAGAAACGTAAACAGGTCTTCACGTAAAATACCCATTATTCTTGTCTGATTTTAATGAAAGTTGAAATTTATCAACAGATTTTTTAAAAATACTCAAATATAAAATTTCATGAAAATCCACCCAGTGAAAGTAAACTTGTTCCAGACGGGACAGACGGACAGACATGATGAAGCTAATATTCAATTTTCGTACTTTTGCGAACATACCTAAAAACCTAAAATCAAGAAGCCTGATATTAACATTCTTTATACTTTTGTTTTTCTACATCAATCATTTCACCAATGCACGTGGAATTTGTGGATCACACAGTGACACTAAGGCAGATTTTTCTCCAAGCATTACATTTTTCCCCTGCCAGTAACATTCTACAGTGCTTCATAATCAGACTTCATTCATCCACCTTCAGTATATCTTAGAAACTACCAGCACTGTTCAATAAAACTTCACCCACATTTCTCTCTCTCTCACTCACACACACACACACACACACATGCACACACTATGTAGTCTAAACAGTAAACAGTGTTGTTTAATAAATGAAACATAAGCACACACAAGTACACACCACTTATGTTGAATAAATTATAACAAAGATATGGACAGAAGAGAGCACAGCATAAAAGGAGTTCATGCATGACACCAACACATTTTCTTGTGTTGATAACAATGAAAGACGGATTTGGATCGAAATCTAATTTTGAAAACTGAAGGTTGTATAGTTGAATGTGCATTAATTAAATCGGGTTTCATGCCAGGAACTTATCAGCTGAAGAGGTGACAGCAAACTTTGTAAGCTTTGTGGCTGGCAATAATGACACTTTATACATATATGTGTTTGGGAAGTTTCAGAAGAAAAACTTATGTATGAATTTAATACAAATCCAAATAACCATTCTATAAAAATTACTTCTCACTATGATCTAAACAGGAGTGATTCAATTAAGTGTCTTTCTCTTCCTTCTGTTGCCTCAGGTAAATAATTATGGTCCACTGACTAACACATGAAACCCTGACTAAAGCAATACACATACTTTCTGGTTATATGTGCAAATATTTCTCAGTATCCTTATAAACCTGCATCATTTTTAAGGAAATCTGTTACTACTACTCAGCATTAAAAAAGGTAAAAGGTGAAACTGTCCCTGTCCAACACACGAAGGCATATAGGGGAAGCGGGGCATAGCATCACTTATTCTTAATCTTTGTGCTATATACTCAGCAGTAATATACAGAAAAAGAAAGACTTAACTAATTCTTAACACAAAAATATAATGTGAAAATGACTAGATGAAACACTGGTCCACTTATTACTTCATACATACACATGTGTGCAGGCTTACTTTGAACTGCTTATTTTATTTTAAATTTACATTCCTTAACTTCCATTGTTGTATGCTACTGTAATGGTTCACCATTTGAATCATGACTAAGATGAGATTCAGTAACTGCTGCTTCAACTTGGGGTTTCTTCAAATCAGGTGAAGAATCTGAAACAAATACATAACAGCAATCATGAGAAAGATAATGTAATGAGCATGAAAATAAGTCACCAACATCTATAAGACCGCTAACAGCATGTTTAAAAATCTGTCAAAGTTTCTAGAGAATGGAGCCCAAACGATAAACTTTAGGTGTACACTTATATACTGCTACTTTGTAAATTAATAAAATGTGATCCCATAATGCAGACTGACTGGACATGTGGTTGTACAGGACAAAAAACAAAAGGTAACCTATCAACAGCCAGCAAGACCACTAGGAGGAAGACCTAATGATGGACTGAGATCAATGTGGAAGCGGATTATCACAGTAATTACGTGACAGCTGTATGAGCCTCATTTGACATACAGTCGCAGGCGCTGTGAATTTTGATAAATTTATTTCTGTTCAAATATGTATGTGTACATGTGTATATGTAGGGTGAAGTAGCTTATTGCTTGTCCCACTGAAATGACAGTTGAGGAGACACTGTTAATCTTTCCAAGACCTGTGTTCATGTATGTGAAAATATGCATGAAAACAACTCTAAAAATTAATTTTATCAGTTCAGGGAACACAGAACTTTTAAGAAATGCTGCATAATCTCTGATTTATTTTCCATAAAATGCCATTTATTTCACAGTTTTATTTTTTTTCCGTTCAAATACTATTCACATTTTTCATATGCCACAAGCTAAAATTTAAATACCTACCCTGTTGGAATAAAAGGTTAAATATGCTCAGAAACCTATTTCTGAACTGAATGAAGAAGACTTGTGTAACTGTATGTATCCAGGAGGTACCTGTTTCAAATCTATGAGTGATTATTACACAGTTTCTCCAACTCCAAGAGAGTACCTTGGCAGTATTGTACCATACATGCTCACTGTTATAGCATAAGTAATCATTAGACAAGAGGTTGGGTGAGGGACAGAATAAATCATAACATGGTGGTGATGAAAAATTCCATCTACTGTTATTAAACCACAGATATGTAGTCCATAGCCAGTCACTTTCAAGACAACATAACCCAACTTTTCTAAAAATGCTTACCCAACGAAATAAAATATTCTTGGATTATCATGTATGTCTAACAGCAAGTGGCTTGAACATACTGAAAAATATTCAAATTTTGAAAAAGAACTGTGACACAGTAACGAATGTATAAGCATGTAATATGAATATTCCACATTTAAATAAAAATGTTTCTTCCCTTTTTATACTCAGGCATGAAAAATACAAGTGCAGAAGCTATCTAATAAGAATCTCACCTTGACTAGAAGGCTTTGTTTGTGATGACAGTGGAGGCAGAATCCAGGGTGGCTTGTCAACAGAACTGATGAGTCGTAATGGAGGCAATACATTCTTAGGGCTAACAAACCCTGAGTCACTTAAGTGTTGTGAACCCATCTGACTTGATGTGCCACCTGAACTTGTCCCATCTACTGACACCTGCTGCTTGACCCTCACCTCATCCTCATATGCCGATGTTTTTCTGCTATGGACTTTGTTATTACGTTCAACACATGATTGCTCTTCTGGTACAGATTTTTCTACACCACTTAACTGGTGACACAATGTATCACCATCTGCTGTGTCAATGCCCCATTGCCTTATCGGTATTGGTGAAATTTCACCATCTAGTGCTTGTAAACCATCATGACTTTGTGAACTACAGGAGTTACTAGATATGTCTTTTATAATAATGACTTTATATGGTTCAACAGATGGATGGAAATCTCCTCCAATGCAACCAATAGGCAAACTTGTTTCAGCATTCATGGGTTGCACCTTCATATTTGTCAGTTTCAGTTCACCAGTATGTAGCCCTTTCTTGTTCTTTGCACCTGGTGAATTGGTCTCATGCAAAGACTCCTGAGAATAAGAATTTTCCAGCTTCTCTAAACTGGCACTGCGAGTACGAAGGCAAAAAAAATTTGATATACCAATAGACTTCTTCTTTTTTAGACTAACTTCAGATTTTCTAGGCCTATTAGTCTCTTCCATAAAAGCTTGTTTTCTGAGAAACATTGGTCTCAGTTTTCCTTGTATCTCATTTTGATGCCTGACTCTACATAAATCAGTCTCATCTAATGAATGCTGACAGTTGTAACTGGTTGGACTCAATGGAGCAGGAACTACCCGATTCATTCGATGTAACAAGGAATGTTTCTTCCGCTGAGCAACCTCTTGTTCAGACTGATCTGTAATATGAACATATATATAAATATTAATATACCTGTACATACACAATTGCACATGCTCCTTCCCTCCTGGCATTTATTTTTAACAGCAGCATTCCCATTTTCCCATTTGTTTTACAGTATATTACATACATAAAATATTATTTAAAAAAGATAAACGATCACTTTCTTGGCGTTTTAAGAGCTCTAAGAACACAAAAGATTTGACAAGTAAATTTCAATAAATCCTACCTAGGATTAATAAGTGACATACTCTGAGAGATACTGTATCAACTGCCTCAACCCATACCTCTCCAGTGTTACAACTCTGACATCATAGAGCTCATTTTCAGAACATTTCTGCTGATCCTACTACAGTGACTCCAGCAATTTCTCCAAATTTACAGGATACCTGTGAAATCCCTGTACATTCCTATCAAGTGCAATATGAAATAAAAGATTGACAGTTACAGTTACAATATACTACACTGCCATGATCACTTTGACTACCTCTGTTGACACATGCAGGCAGTGACCCTTGATTTATTCTGGCTTTCAGAATGCCCTAACTTAACATGACTGGGACTGCTGTGGGAAAAATGTCACTGAGGAAAGAAATCAAGTGATCATGGAGTCATCAGCAGGGATCTGAGCATGTTAAGTGGAAAAAATGTTTAATGAAGGTGGTGAATATTATGATAAGACAAGGTGACAAAGCGTTTAATTGTTTTTAAAGATATGCTAGTCAACCACAGTTTATCAAAATTTTTTCAGAGTAACATGAATGGAAAGACAAATGTTTCACATTATTGAGGAACACTGGAACAAAATCTCTTCTTAAAAACAACAACTGTCAGACATTGTACATCATGATTAATGCACTGATGGGCTCAGTTCATAATGCTTTCCATTACGTGGACATGACGGTTTATAAGATATTTTGTTTCTTCAAAATTCTTAGTTTGAGACTGAGTAAGTCAGCAAAATGTGTCTGAAACACTCTGTTTATCAAATAGACCCATACAAGAAAATCACAAGTCAACATATCAGGTCAATGTGCTGACCAAGAAATGTAGCCATAAATGTCGTTACTTTTTATAAAAACATCTCTATGGCAAACACATAGCAGACATCCCACCACAGATCCATGTTTTTGCTAAATGGCATCCCTAGCTGAACATGATAGCACATTTAGTTTAATGCACTCCCTGGGGCTACCACAGACCTTTATACATCAAAACAATGAATGAAAGCTGCCCACCTTGTATGACCAAGCATGCAAAATGTTTTCCTGCAACATTCTAAATCATGATAATGTAAGGCAAGGAATTGTAAAATTCCATGCAACAGGTCCAGTATATGAAGTTTAAGTTTTCTGGCACATGATGCTGTATCACTGGGCATGTGGAAACTATACACCCGATAACACAGTGTAACATCCCAGAAGACTTGAATATTCAGCAGCACTGCTGTGAGAACCTCAAATGACAATGTAAGTTCTGGCAAACCATTGTTATTATCAGAGGGGAACTTAAAATTTTAAAAATCACTGAGAGAATGCCTGTGCCAAGATCTGTAAAATCAGTCCCCCAAAGACTGGCAGCAGGTCTTTCTGTCACACACAAAGGAGTAAGTGCCTTCCCACCCTTTCATCTAAAGATTGCAGCATGCCCAGTTTCTAAAATGTTGTGTCCCTTTTAGAATATTAAAATATGTAAAGAAGTCCAGAAATCAAGCAATCCTATATGTAACATAGCATTGTAAAAACTCCTTATGAAATGACCAACAGAAAAGATTGTTCCCAGTGGTAATCCCTATTTGTTCAAAATGTGGAGGAAGCTATTACCATCATCATCACCAATATGATATGATATCAATTCTTGGGGGAAAAAAAATGCGTGCATGTTTGAATGCACATCACTACCATTTCTAAAGCACATAAAAATAATTTTTAAGCCTTAATATCAAATGAATGTAAAGAAGGTGAAATTAGTCACCGAAGTTCCCCTAGGGAATTAGCCATACCAGTGTACCACATTTCCAACTTTTCAGAGACCATTCCACCATCCATGAGCACAAAATGATGTGCAAAATGATGGATGGGTATATGAATGTTGACTGTATTTATACACACATTCTGTTAACTCATGCAGTCTGGTTTCCTTATCCAAGGGCAGATCAAAAGCAAAACTGTGCATGAAATCAGATAATCCCCCATTCCTAACTGGGCCCCACATGAAGTTGTACTTGCAAGAATCTAGTGTTAGCACATGACCAAGGCAGAGACAGCTGGAAATGCATGCATTAATGACATGACTATCACTAAAGAAGATTTCACTGTAGCCATAATTTTATTTCAGAAGAGTTAAAATAATTTACTTTATTACTTCAATGCATGAATTTATTAAAATGTGACTGTTAATGGTAAAATGATTCATTTTTCTTTAATCACATGTTATATAATGAACTCAATATTGCTTAAGTTAAACACAGTGCAGAACTGCTCTATTTAAACTTATTTTTATAAGCCCTACATTTAACACAACAAAAAGCACTGAAACTTACCTTTGATAATCTCTGTAGCACTTTGGTCAGGACCTGACTTTACAGAAGTTTCTAAAGAGTTCTCACCAGTACCAAATCTCAAACTTTCCCTGCTCTCTGCACTTGCAATTAATTCCACTTCATTGCCATCAATGTCCACAAATCTCTTTGAATCCCTAGTCAATTTACTACTATCTGAATCACCCAGCTGGTTTTGTGTATCTTCATTACTAGGCTGTATTTTCTTTGGAGATTCTTTCACCAAAATTACTCTGCTATCCAGTACTGGTTCCACTACAGGAGCTGATGGCTTCCTCATGTCTTCCTGTACCATTAAGGAAATAGTATACAGGCCAGGGCCAACACATGCTATCTTGAAAATAAAAACATCTCGTAATTTAAAGCTTATAATCTTACAAGAGAAGACAAATCACATTAGAGTAACGGAGGAAAGTAACTCAAGCAGAAAGACTTGTGACTTGCGTTTGAGAGGCTTCTCTTGTATTTGAGGGGCTTGTGACTAGTATTCAAGAATGTTGTGACTCGTACTTGAGAGGCTTGTGTCTTGTATTTGAGAGGCCTGTGACTTGTATTCCAGAGCAAATATATAGAAAACTCTGTCAATCACAACTCAGAGGTTTTTGTTATTAGTATATGAGAGTTATTGCATGTTTTGGTCCAACAAATCCACCCTGAGGCAAAACATGATATCGGACATATGTATTACCCAAAGATGGTCCCAATGGACCAAAACAGGATGTAATAACCCCCATATACTAATAATAAAAACCTCTGAGTTGTGATCAACAGAGTTTTATATATATTTGTTATTATAATCACAATGGTATGAACCAATTTAAGACTGTACGTGTATTCAAGAGGTAACATGTTCATATCTCAGCTAGGACACCAGCTATTTAGACCAAAATTTTTCATGGTTTTCCTGTCACTCCAGGAAATTCGGGGACACTACAACATAAAGGCCACTACCACTCCCTTCAGTATCCCTTCCAATTCATTATTCACCTATCACCCTATCATTCAATGCTGTAGAGTCTGAGCTGCTGGTAGACCTACAGCATCCTTGACAGACAAAATGGGACAATTTTGTCCCATTAAATGTACACCCATTTTGTCCACAAGGGAAAGCACTGTCCTACAGTGGGCATTTGAACTGACCAGACATCCAGCTGCAGCCAAAACCTGGCATTTATAAAGCTGTACACAAAAGGTTAAACACACCATATGAACATATAAAAATAAATATATAAAAATTTAATTAGCTAAAAGCTATAAAATTCAGACTACTTAAAACAAATTATAACATATCTGTATGAATGTTCTGTCCTCCCCATAAAACTCCTAGAATAACTACGTAAATTATTTCCCATATTTAATGGAAATACAAGCACACAGGTTTTCAGTATATTTATACTGTTTATGATCCTATCAAAAAGGAGAAAGTTTTGTCCTATAGTAATAAACTAAATTCCCTCACATATTTTTGTTGCAATAACAAAGTTCTCTGGCTAAATGAGAAGTTGGTTGCATTAAGTATACAACATAGAATATTGTATAAAATATGTTCTGACAGTATTATCCTTGTTTCTGTTATTAAATTGGTGTCTTTCATTTGTATTTTCCAATACAATGAACTATAAAATTTAATCAACTCAGGTAAATAATATTACAGCAGTTTATAAACTTCCTAGTCACTGTCTTACTTTAAAACATAAAATTCCAAAAATCACAATATTCTACAGACTGGCACCATTTTTGACCTTATATAAAACACAAAGAAACAGAAACTTACTCTGTAATGCCTGTTATGCAAAACTACTCTTCTTGTCAATAAGCAAAAAAGCAGTCATAGCTTTGTAGTTACTACATGTACCACCACACTTAATATTCAGAAGTTCTGCCTTCTCTGAACACAGTGTATTTATGTGGTTCTCAGAACAAACACCGAATATTTGTCTGTATGCGATTAGTTGAAACTTATGAATACAATGTAATTCTCATAATAAACAGTGACTGTTTCCCTGTACAGCATTAACCAATGTTTACATGTTTAACAAGATTCTAGAATAAAATATTATTTCCCTACAAAGCATTATATAAGTGGTCTTTATAATGAAGATTGCTTGATTTTACTGTGAGGAATGAGCTGATTTTTTTTAGTCAAATTACTTTCAGTCTTTAGGTAAAGTTGAACTCGGTTAAAATGATCCCAGTTTCTGTGACACCTCTTCTACAGCATTATACATTCAGTGGTACCAATTAGTTACTCCTAAGGGATGTGTTTTTCTTCCTTGCTTAGTATGACATACACAACAACATCTACCTCAGATATAATGACATTGCCATTCACCAGTTCCAACATGATTTTCAAAGAAATGGGCTATTTTGAAAATTCAACCAGTTCCTCAACCTGGACAAGACCTCTACACCTTCACATAGCTACATAAATTTCAGCACTGGAAAATGACAGTACTAACAGTAATTCACTTTGTAAATAAAGTTGCCCTCTATGTTTCTACTCCCGCAGTTAATTGGGGATTGGTAACGTGGAAACATGGCTACAGTCATGTAAAAAAGGGCAGTTTTTAGCAACACAGGAAAAGGTAAAGTGACATGACAAATAGAAAATGCATAAAAGAGAGCTGATGTGCGTCACAAATTTGGTCTTGTAAATTCTACGATCCAAATGATTGGTTAAAACAGAACCAAGATTATTAGTGTTTCCAAGGAACAGATCAAGAGAAAAGCAATTTTAAAAATCTGAATGAAGAAACATCAATGAGATGCAAGATAGAACTGATGACAATGCACCAATGAGCAGTACTATTCTCATGATAATTTTTTCTTCCTAAATTGTCATTTTCAGTTAATGTATTTTTACTGTAAATCTGTATATAAATTTACAATTACATAAAAGATATACTTGTTATTTCTAGATTTTAATTGTAATTTAAATTTCAAATATATCATAGTGTTAACATTAAGTAATGTTATAATGTCACAATTTATTCGGTCCCTTCAATGACATTATAATTGATTTTGACTGTACTATAAAACATCATATGCAATGAAAGGATAGGGTCCAACTAATCAGTGGTTTACAACTCAACGTAACATGAAGAATCCCAATGGAACTACTTGCTCACTTGAAAAGTTTTTTCTTTGTGATTCTGATATATTTCTCCCTCTACCCTTCAAATGCTTTACAACACACACTTTCTGATACATATGTGCACATCCCTTCATCAATGTTCACTCCAACAATACAGTCTGCTCCTACAAGAAACAGGATTATAGCAAGGGAGTTCCCAAAACATAAAATATAAATGTTAATATTTTCCATATTTTCCAAGCATTAGACAACTATTACAGTAGAATACCAGTATAATGAAATTTTGGGGACCTCAGAAATTAATTTGTTATAGTGAAATTTTGTTATTCTGAAATAATTCAATTCTCATGAACTCACCCGTTGTTATATCCGTTGCAGGATCTACATTACTTCAACATGAATTTACAGATAAAAAAGCTTAATATTTATTAGATAAGATGAAAATTAGGATATATATACATGAAGTAATGATATACAGTAAT
>Ga0123353_10003764_pt1 | contig 19314 bp, 16 predicted proteins | sample TergutLab28metaG_3_FD_92763 | JGI IMG/M metagenome (GOLD analysis project Ga0123353, IMG submission 92763) | Labiotermes labralis P3 segment gut microbial communities from Petit-Saut dam, French Guiana - Lab288 P3 | ecosystem: Host-associated > Arthropoda: Insects > Digestive system > Gut ... | reverse complement strand
TCGACTTGAAGGAAAATCAAACGTACTATCTGGGAATCGCGAACAACAAAATCAAGACTTCAAAGGACGGCGTGGTTATTTCCGAACACGTCACATGGGCTACCAGGGCACCTGCCTCAGTGGTAAGTGATTTCAGCCTGTCGATGATTACGGCTCCCTCAGCGGGAGCGGCCCCATACAAGACAAATATAGACAAAACCCAGTATACGGGCACCATTACATGGAGCGGCGGAAACCCCGCCACATTCGCACCATCGACGGTGTACACAGCCACGGTGGTCCTGACCGCCAAGTCGGGATATACCTTTACGGGCGTAGCTGCAAATAAGTTCACCTGCCCCGGCGCCACCACCATCACCAACCCGGCAAACGGCGCAAGCAGCGGAACGACCATGACGGTAACGATAGCCTTCCCGACAACCGGGACAGCGAATAAGCCCGGCGAGCCGCAGAATCTGACCCTGACTCCCGGTGAGACAAATATAAGTGTGTCCTGGACAGCGCCTTCATCCACAGGCGGAAGCGCTATAACGGGATATAAAATCCAACTCGACAGCGCGACAGTTATAACTAAAGGCGCGTCTGAACTTACCCACAACTTTACCGGACTTACCGGTAACACCGCCTACACTGTCAAGGTTTGGGCAGTTAATGCCTTGGGCGACAGCGCTCCCGCAGAACGTGTTGCCACAACGACAGCACCCGAATTACCCGTTTTTGTCCCGGTGAATACAATAACCGGTATCTCAGGGACCCTTGCGTCCGGGTCCCACACACTCAATGGGACCGTATCTCCGTCAAACGCCACGAGTCAAACAATCGTTTGGAGCATGGTTGACGCCGGCGGAACGGGATCAACTGTCAGCGGTAATACGCTTAACGCAGCTGCCGCGGGAGACATTATCATAAGGGCAACGATCGCCAACGGTTTGTTGTCAGGGTCCTACACACAAGACTTCCCAATCACTATCACCGTGGAGTGAGAAGATAAAATGGCTGGCGGAGGAAACTCCGCCGGTCATTTTCTACCGAGATCATCCCATTAGTAAAGTGTTTCAGTGTACTAGATTCTTAAATAATACTCGTAATTTCGTCAAATTTTAAGCATTCAACTATTTCGACTCGCCTGTCTGCGAGTTTTTGTGCCGTACGCCTGGAAGGCAAACGACAAAACGATATACAAATTAAAAAAAAGCGGAATTAACGAAAATGTATTTTTTTATTTTTACAAATATTATTGCGTTTATGAGTTATAAGTAATATAATTAATAGTAGTGTTTAATTATGGGTAAACTTAAATATAAAAAAGATTTACAAAAGTTTAATGAATATATTAAGTTCCATGAAAAATTACAGGACGAGATTTATGCAGTGTTCGCAAAATCCGTGCCAGAAAAACGTTTTGAAACGGCATTTTTGAACAGGGTTGCATATTTGCTTGAAAAAAAGGAGAATTGCACATCATATGCAGATTGGTTTGAATCATTAAAGCACATGGGCCAAGATTGCGAAATTTATTCGATGAAGTTCAGAAAATTTAAAAACGAACCTCGTATATTGTTTTGTATTGATAACAATCCACCGATGGCAACTTTGCTTTGTTGTTTTTCTGAAGCAAATGATGGCTATAAAAAGGGTATTGACAAAGCAATGGAGAGATACGTGGAAAAAGAGAAGAACGCAAAAAACTTAAATGGAGGATGACATGACTGACACAATTAAACCTATCAGTGGGTTACTAAACAATTTACTGTCCAAACTGGAAGATTATGAAATTATGGCAAATGATTTGCGCTATGATGTCTGCATAATGATTCACGAATACCGCACGAAGCAACAAATAAATCAACGTGAATTTGCAAAGTACATGGGCGTAACTCAATCAATGGTATCAAAATGGGAGAGCGGTGATTATAATTTTTCACTTGAGCAATTGGCTAAAATATGTAGCAAGCTTGGATGCGAGCCAAAACTGACATTTAGCTTCGATGAAGTACTAATTGCGTCAAAATTTGATTTTTTGGATTTTAGAGACAGTATATCACTCGACAGTGTTAAATCATTGGAGGAGGCGGCATAATGGGTTATGATGCTAAGAATGTTTTGGCTCAAATTGAATTTATTGATAGTCGTATATTAAAGCTAAAGTTTGACAACGATCTTCCACTATCTCAAAAGGCTCTTGATTTTGAATGCAAAATCGATTATCAGATAGGGGAAATAATACCCATTGATAATGGATTGCAGGGGACAGTCAATTTATCGTTATCCATTTCAAGCAAGATGAAGAGAAAAAATGTATTTTCAATGTGTATTGAGATGGAAGGCGCGTTTTCCTGTCATAACACGATGGTGCAAGATATTTTTGTTCAATTTCTTCGTCTTAATGGAGTTTCTATGCTTTATTCGATTGCGCGGACTAATATTATGACGATTACCGGGCTTTCTTACCCCGGATGGACTATACGGCTGCCCATGTTGAATATCGCGTCATTAAACGAGATAAAGGCCTCGGCGGAACGGAACAAATGATATGGACAGAGCAGGAAAAATTCAAAGCATTGATAATCGTGTAACATGGTCCCTCGTCTTTTATAAAAATACAAAGATCCCTTTTCAAACATGTGAAGAGTTATCAGTATTTCTGAAAAAAGAAAAAAATTACTGGAAATTATATGAGGGGGATTTCCCGGATGGAGCGGTCCGTTTTTCCAATTGGTACGAAAAATGCGATGCGGCAATAGACGATATTATTGCACAGCTCAGTGAGGAGCGGCTTACGACAAGTGAATTCTCCAGGTTCATAAAGAAGCAATTCAGCAACCACGGTATCATGGACGTCACAGAAAATCAGACGACGTCGGACAGCTTCAGCATAAATATCAGGAACTTTGAGCTGATATCCCCGAATACCCCTGAGCCAGAAGCGGCGGCATATGCGTACAAGAATCTATATACAAACGAAAAACCGGTCTACGACGCTTTTATTCAAATTGTGGAAAAACAAGCGTGGCTCAATAATTATTTATCTTCAAATTCGAATAAGGATCAGCATAACGCGGCGATGAGATATATCGGATTCAAACTCCATATGAACGAGTATCCTTCACCAAATTTAATCGACCAGGAAAAGATCGAAGACCTACGAAATGAAATAAATGTCATATCACAGAACCTTATTGAAAAAAGAGTTGACATAAACGAATTCCGAGCAAAAATCAACGACCTGTATGAAGAAAACATGACAAAATTCAACGACCTGTATGAAGAAAATATGATAAAAGCCAACGCGCTGGAAGAGACATACAAGGAAAAGCTGCATCTTTCCGCGCCGGTCGATTATTGGGAAAAGGAAGCGAAGAAAAAGCAGAAGAGCTTCTATATATGGCTTGGCATAACAACGGCTATGTGTGTCGTATTATTGCTGGTCGCGACAGAATTGGTGTCAATAATTTTATCTCAGGCGGAAGTCATCATAGGCCTTGCGGAGGTTTCGCCGCTTTATTATGTTCCGCAATATTTTATATTCGTTGCGATTATAACGTTCCTTGTCTATATTGTAAGAATTTTTGTGAAAATCACGATGTCGGAAAAACATATGCAGGCCGAGTATTCGCAGAAGGCCGCATTGACATATTTTTACCTGTCGCTACTGCAAAACAGCGACAGCGGGATAACGAAGGAAGATCGTCCTGTGGTTCTTTCCGCCCTGTTCTCAAAAATCGACACGGGATTAATCAAATCCGACGGTAAATCAGAGACCGATGCCGGGCTTTTGGCAACGCTGCTGAATAATAAGTGACGGATTTTATGAAGGTTTTATTTGTAGCGACAGTAACAGTACATATCAAAGCGTTCCATACCCCCTGTTTGAAATGGTTTAAGGAACGCGGTTGGGAAACCCATGTGGCAGCATTGGGGCAAGATGAAATCCCCTATTGTGATGTGAAGTATGATGTGCCGTTTCGCCGCTCACCCTTTAGCATCAGTAACATAGAAGCCTATTTCCGTTTAAAAGACATCCTCAGGCGGGAACGGTTTGACATAATCCATTGCCATACGCCAATGGGCGGGGTATTGGCCCGGCTGTGCGGTAAAGGTCAACGAAAAAAAGGAACTCGCATCATCTACACGGCACATGGTTTCCATTTTTACAAAGGCGCACCAATGCTGAATTGGCTTGTTTATTACCCTATTGAAAAATGGATGTCGCGTCACACAGATACGCTCATCACCATCAACCGCGAGGATTACGAACTGGCCAAGAAGAAGATGAAAACGAAGGATATCCGCTATGTGCCGGGGGTGGGCGTAGATACGGAAAGGTTTACACCATCTGAAGAAAGCCGGAAAACCGCACGGAAGAATCTTGACATTGCCGACAACACCGTGCTCGTGTTTTCAGCGGGAGAATTGTCACCGGGTAAGAATCACGAAACAGCCATCCGTGTCATTGCAAAATTGAATGACCCCAACATCCGATATTGCATAGCAGGCGAAGGTAAATTGGAAGGTTATCTGAATAACCTTACACAGGAACTTAAACTGAATGAAAAGGTAATATTCTTAGGTTTCATTACAAATGTAAGTGAATGGTGCTCCGCCGCAGACATTTTTCTCTTTCCGTCTAAGCGGGAAGGCCTGCCGGTTGCGCTCATGGAGGCAATGGCAGCAGGACTGCCCTGTGTGGTCTCCGGGATTCGAGGCAACACGGATTTGATAGAACAAAACAAAGGCGGTTACCTGTGTGATACGCAAGATATAGATGCGTATGTAGCAGCCATCAAAGAACTTGCGCAAAATGAAAACGCAAGGGCCGAAATGGGCGAGCACAACAGAAACGTTATGGCGAAATATGACCTGTCCCATGTGATGAAGCAGATGGCAGACGTATATTTAGCGGAAAGAGCGTGATATGTCATACAGCATAATCATCCCCGTATATAACATAGAGGCATACTTAAAGCAGTGTGTTGACAGCGTACTTGCCTCACAAATACCGGACTTGGAAATCATCCTGGTCAATGACGGCTCGACAGACGGCAGCCCAAGGCTGTGCGATGAATACGCGAAACGTGACAATAGGGTAAAAGCAATACACCAAGAAAACGGCGGGCTTTCTGCTGCCAGAAACACAGGAATAAAGAACGCGACGGGCGGTTATCTGCTCTTTGTTGACGGTGATGACTGGATTGACGCAAGCGTTCTGACACAACTCGAAGATATGATTAAGAAATCAGCTGATCCTATCGATGTTGTGTTCCTTGAAATAAAAAAATCATTTCACGATGGAACGCAACAACCCATGGGGGATGGGTTCGACACATTCCAAATCAATGGACAAAGCAAGGAAACAGTCATGAACCACTTGGCAGGATTGCCCAAATACCCTGGTAGTGCCTGTGCGAAGTGTGTGAGGCGGGAACTGATTGTAGGCAACGACTTATTTTTCAATAATGGGCTATTGTCAGAGGATATAGATTGGACGGCGTCGCTGTATAAGTTGGCACAACATTTCGCTTATATCAGCCAACCCTTTTACTTCTATCGGCAAAGCCGTGAGGGGTCGATCACGCAATGTAACACCCCGAAAAGGCTTAATGACTTGCTATATATCGTGGAGAAACACAGCAGTATTGATATGGCTTCCGGGGAATATCAAGCACAGGTCAATGCTTTTATGGCTTTTGAATATATGATTTGCGTTTTTCTATACTCATATATCTCCTCTGCAGAACGTAAGCATTATATAAGACGACTGAGAAAACTGACATGGCTTTTAAAGTATGGACGCTCTCGCAAAATCAAATTGGTGCGTATGGTGTGTACGATAGCGGGCATTTCGCTCACGGCGAAGTTGCTTGCTATGTTTAGGCATATGTCTTGAACGGATATATAAAAGGATACAAGTAATGCTATTAAATCACATTGTCATTGATGAAAAACTTCATCGGTTTTTCGCGTATATACCAACATGCGAGGTAGGGAAACCATGATACCTAAAATAATCCATTATTGCTGGTTTGGAGGCAATCCACTCCCGCCATTGGCGAAAAAGTGTATAGAAAGTTGGGAAAAACATTGCTCTGACTGGGAGATAATAGAATGGAATGAAACCAACTTTGATGTGAATTACAACACATATGTACGACAAGCATACGAAGCGAAGAAGTGGGCATTTGTAAGTGATGTGGCCAGGTTGTGGGCGTTGGTTAACCACGGCGGGGTATATATGGACACGGATTGCGAGTTACTCAAGCCGATTGATGAATTCTTGAAACATGAAGCTGTGTCCGGATTTGAGCCAACGTTTAAAATACCGACAGCCATGATGGGCTGTCGGGAAGGGTTTCCGCTTTTCAAGGAAATACTCCTTGATTATGATAAGAGAGCATTTCTTTTGCCAAATGGTGATTTTGATACTATAACAAATGTTGTCACTATGACAAAGATATTATTGATACATGGGCTCGTCCTTAACAACAGGCCGCAAACCGTGAAGGGTTTTACATTATATCCAAGCGAATATTTCTGTCCAAAGAATTATAATACGGGTAAACTCGATGTTAGCGAAAACACATACATCATACATCACTATAGCGAGTCTTGGGCAGATGAAAGGCAACTGCACTTACATAAAAAATACATGGAGATACGAAACCGCTACGGGATTGCGCTTGGAAACCAATTATGCAAGCTTTATGGAGCATTGTATACGGTTAAAAGCGAAGGTATAGGCGGCGCGATTCGGAGGCTAAGAAACAGGAAGGTATAACATTGTGATAGCACTATTTGCTATGTTTGAAAAAGTATAAAGTGAACGTGGAGCAAAGAAAAAAATGGACGAAGATAAAGTTGTCCGAGTTCTTCAGGTGACCGGGCTGATTACAAAGAACAGTTTACCAATGAATTATTACAGACGAATTGATAGAAATAAGGTGCAGTTTGATTTTCTCCTTCATAAAGAGAGCGATTGCGCTGATGAAATTTCGTCCATGGGCGGGAATGTATATGTTATGCCCCGGCGCTTCCCAAATTACCCTAAGCATTTAAGATGGTTGAACGAGTTTTTTAAGAACAACAGGAGATATGACGTCGTCCATCAGAACACGGGGAATAGCCTTGCCATTTCTGTCAGTATGTATGCAAAAAAACATGGAGCTAAAAAAAGAATCTATCACAGCCATGGCAGCAAATCTGACAGAAGTATCATTGGCGCAGTCCATGATGTTTTTTACAAGAAAAAAATCAGCAAATATGCAACTCACTACTTTGCCTGCTCCGACATGGCCGCAGACCATGTATTTGGAAAATATATAGATAAATCGGAAATTAAGATAATCAACAACGGGGTAGATACCGAGGTGTTCGGGTTCAATACCCATGTCAGAGAAAAAAAGCGACAAGAACTGGGTATTGATGATAAATTCGTCATCGGGCATGTCGGACGATTAAGCCCGGAGAAGAACCATCAATTTATCGTTGCATTTTTTTCAGAAATATACAACAGAAACAAAGATGCTGTACTGCTGCTGGTAGGAGATGGCAAACTACGCGGGACCATCGAAAAAAATGTCAGGGAATTGGGGCTTGAACACAAAGTCATATTTGCGGGTGATTGTTTGGACGTAGCCGAATATTTATGCGCGATGGACGTGTTTGTCTTTCCGTCATTGTACGAGGGTCTTCCGTTGGCATTAGTAGAGGCACAAGCAAATGGATTGCACTGTTTAGCATCCGACAATATTTCACGGCAAGCCGCCATAACTGATTTGCTCGAATATCTGCCGCTTACTGAATCAGCGATGATTTGGGCAGATAGGATACTATCCTTTGCCGATGGTTACGAGCGAAAGGATATGCGAGGCGCAATCAAGCGAGCAGGGTTCGATATAACGGAAGTTGTTAACTGGTTAGAAGAGTTCTATACGGATTAAGAGGGATGGAAGATTGACAATCGAAATGAACGCAAAAAATTGGGAGGGGCTCGTGCAATCTGTTATAACCGTCATAGTGCCCGTATACAAAGTCGAGCAATATCTGCGGCAATGCGTCGATAGCTTGGTCGCGCAGACATATACGAACCTTGAGATTATTCTCATTGACGATGGATCGCCGGATTCTTGTGGAGACATATGTGATGAGTATGCAAAGGCAGATGCAAGAATAAGCGTTATACACAAAGAAAACGGAGGGCTATCTGACGCGCGTAATGCCGGGATTGATATCGCAAACGGCGAATACTTGACCTTCGTCGATAGCGACGATTGGATTGAACCGGATATGCTGGAGACATTGTATGGCGCCTTGCTGAAATATGATGCTGATATATCCTGTTGCGGGTTTTATTTGTCTTATGTTGATTTAAATGTTAACGAACTTTTAAATGATAGTCTCGCGGTATTCGATTCGCCGGAGCAAGTGATAGAAGGATTCCTTTCAAAAAATAAACCCAGCATGTCAGCGTCGGGAAAGCTATACAGGAAACATGTTTTTGAAGGTATAAGATATCCTTTGAATAGGCGTTGCGAGGATATTTTTATAATTACGGACTTACTTGCCAATGCCAACAGAACCGTTTATATTCCAATCCCAATGTATTACTACAGGCAAAGGCAAAACAGTATTACTCATGGAGATAGCTACAACCCCAATATACTGGACGCTATTGAGGCGTATGAGTACATTTACAAAAGCATGGCGTGTCAATTCCCGCATCTTGCCGGGCTTGCATATTCCGGGTTGCTAAACGCGAGCATGTTTGCGATACAGTCAATGTTTTTTTGCGAAGATTATAGAAAGCTACCTGAGTTTAAGAAAACGCTGTGCATAATCAGGAAGGGTTATTGGGTTTTTTTAAGGAAAAGCAATTATAGTGTTAAAAGGAAGATAATGTTTGCACTTTTAGGTATTAACGTAAGTTTATGCAAGGTTGCATTGAAAATTGCGAACATGTTAAAAAGCGCCGGTGAAAACCCCCGAACCCTGTACAAATAACGAATATAAAAATCGGAGCGAGATGTGAGCGATGGAAATATCAAATAGACCGCTAATCAGTGTAATCGTCCCCGTATACAACGTAGAGACATACCTCACGCGGTGCGTTGATAGTATTCTTGCGCAGTCGCACAAGAACCTTGAAGTTATCCTTATTGATGACGGCTCGACGGATGCCAGCGGGAGTATTTGCGATAAATATACAGAAAAAGACATGCGAGTGCGTGTAATTCATCAGGAAAATTCCGGGGTGAGTGTTGCGCGCAACACGGGAATAGATACGGCAGATGGCGAGTGGTTTGGATTCGTGGATTCAGATGATCGGATTGACCCACAAATGTACGAAATGTTACTGCAAGCGGCAACAGTAAACAACACACTTGTTTCTTTTTGCGGTTCAGTGATTCACAACAATGATGCTGAGAAAACTGAAAGTCATTGCGTTTTCCCATGTTTGCCCTTAACAATAAGTCAAAAACAATATTTTGAGCATGGGATACTGGATATTTCTTTTGCTGCCAGTGCATGTTGTATGTTGTTTAACCATGTTGTATTTAAGGAAGATAATGTTATACGATTTAATGCGACGAAACATCACTGGGAGGACTATTTATTAGTTGCTCAATGCTTGAAAAAGGTTGAATGTTTCGCATACACGCCACAAGCCATGTATCATTATTACAAGCGTGAAGGCAGTGCAACAGATTCGCCATTGAATCAAAAAACGCTGAATGATACGAGCGATGTGTATTCAAGTATTATTGCGATGTTTAAGCCGACATCGAAGTATATCGCACGTTTAGTCCGAATCCAATATGTAATCTTGACTTCTGAGTGGCTTTGGATGACATATAAAGCGGCGTTGGATGAACCTGAACTTAGATATCGATTACGCAGAGATGTTTATCACAATACATGTAGCTATCTTTTTTCGGGCAAGGTCAGTGTTAAATCGAAGATAAGATACTTAATAATCCTTTTATGTCCCGGACTTGCGAAAAATGTGTGGACTATGTTGAAAAAACGGCGATGACCTTGAGGTGGAAAAAGTGACAAAGAAAGCAGCCAAGGACATCATTTATGATGAAAAATTTTATCGAAGGCAACAAGACGGGTCTTATGCGTCAGCCAAATGTGTCGTGCCAATTGTAATTTCATTGTTCGAGCGGATCGATTCAGTGATAGATTTTGGATGCGGCATGGGTACGTGGCTTGCTGTTTTCCAAGAAATGGGTGTAGAGCATGTGACTGGGGTTGACGGTCACCATGTTGACCGCTCTTTGTTGTTTATCTCGCCTGACGATTTTGTACCCTATGATCTTTCAAAGTCAATTGAAATGAAAAAAAAGTATGATCTTGCCATATCTTTGGAAGTCGCCGAGCATTTACCAAAGAGCAGTAGCCAGGTATTTGTAGATTCGTTGTGTGCACACAGCGATACGGTCTTGTTTTCTGCAGCAATCCCGAGGCAAGGCGGTACAAATCACGTGAATGAGGAATATCCGTCATATTGGGCCGCCCTATTTAAGACTAATGGATATCTTCCAATAGACTGTTTACGGCATCGGATATGGAAGGATGATAATATAAAAGCCTTTTACAGACAGAATATTTTGATATATGCAAAAGAGACATCGAGCTTTTATAGGAGAAACGCAAGCTTTTATTATAATGATCCCTTGGATATCGTACACCCTAAAATTTATGATATCCAACGCCCACCCAATTCTTTGAGATCGTTACTTGAAATGTTGTTGTATTTATTGAAAAAACTGCCTATTTATACGATGCGGGCACTAAAGCGCAGGTTGACAAAACATAATTAAAATCTGCTGAAAATGCCGAGACACATTGAAATCACTTGTATAAATGAGCGCTTCATGGTATGCTGAGCACAAGTGAAAACGAACAAGCAATATACAGACATATACGTGAGGTGTTGTGCCGTGGGGAAACGTGTTTCAATTTCTACAATGTATTATGAAAGCATCAATTATGGCGGTTGCTTGCAGGCCTATGCACTCAACCGGGTTGTGTCGATTATGCACAATATATCCTGTTGCGAAACATTACAACTTGATGTATCACAAGAAGTAGTAGAAAGCCGAAGAAATAGAATAAAAAATATTTTTGCTACAAAAGGATTGCTTCAAGGTCTTTTTGTTTTAGTTGGCAGAGTGTTCCGGAAATTGATTTATATTATATGTCGTAGGTTTTTTATGAAGCGTTTTGCTTTACGTAAAGCAAAGTTTGATTTATTTCGTGAAAAAATGATCCCTCATTCAAGCAAGGTATACAGCAATAGAAATATCTGTGAAACCGTTGACGCTTACGATGTATTTATAACCGGTAGCGACCAAGTATGGAGCACTCGCTGGGGTGGACTTTTACCGCTATACTGGTTATCTTATGTCCCCTCAATTAAAGTAAAAATTGCATACGCCGCCAGCATCTCATGCCTCGGTTTTACAGATGAAGAATCCGTTATAGTAAAAGAATACTTGGCTGATTATGATGCCATTTCTGTACGGGAGGATGAAAGTAAGATATTGTTAGATAACGTACTCAAGAATGATATTGATATATACCACACTGTTGACCCAACGATGTTATTAACTCGTGATCAGTGGGATGAAATATGCCCTAAGAGGATCATAGACGGAGAATATATTCTTGCTTATTTGCTAGAAGACAGCAAACACCAGCGTAACACAATAATGAAGTATGCGAGACATAAGAATATTAAAGTGGTCACACTGCCTCACGTAAAAAATGATTTCAGGAAGTGTGATGTCGGTTTTGGCGATATAAAACTATATGACATCGGCCCAGCGGAGTTTGTCAATCTAGTGAAGTACTCCGTACAAGTGTTTACCGATTCATATCATGGCGCCATTTTTGCAGCGCTTTTTCAGCGTGATTTTTATGCATTTAAACGTAAGTATAACAAGGGCGCTGACCCAATGGACTCTCGTATCTACAGTTTGATGAATACTTTAAGTATTGAAAGTCGCGTTATTGATGATAATGCTAACCCAGCTGATATATGTAAACTCACACCAATTGCATATGATTTCGTTGACAAAAAAATCGAGTTTTATAAATCGGCATCCCTTGAGTTTTTGGCGGAGGCATTAGCCAAATGATGAAACTAAGACTGTACTACGACAATACATTACCAAACTTTGGGGATGCCCTTAGCTTATATATCGCAGAAAAGCTATATGGGCCTTCCGAATACGCCTCAAAAACAAGGTGTAACGCTGTGTTTCTCGGTTCTTTGCTGGGGCGTTTTTTTGCAGCCTCGTTTCATAAGAAAATACGTTGGGTTTTACGTCCGTTTACACTTGCTTTGCCTCCCGCAATAATATGGGGTGCGGGATACATCGAAATATGGGGGCGTGATAAAATGACTTTGTATAGGAAACTGGATGTACGTGCGTGCCGTGGATATCTTACCCTTGCTCGCCTGCGGCGTGAAAAACATGCAATTATAGCAGATGACGTAGTATGCGCAGACCCGGGGCTGCTTGCCGGCAAATTAATTGATACCTCCGAAGAAAAGAAAACATATACCCTGGGCATTATTCCGCATTATGTTGACAAAAGCGCTCCAATATTACAAAAAATACAAGTCAATAATGCGATTGAAATAGATATACAACTGCCACCGGACGAATTCATGAAAAAAGTAGCTGCTTGCGAGGGGATTATTTCCTCTGCATTACATGGTTTGGTGGCGGCGGATTCGTTAGGTATCCCAAACATCAGGATGGTGTGTTCTGACAAGATTGCAGGGGGCGATTATAAATATGATGACTATTATTCAGCCTTTGGTATGCGGTCACATAAAAAAATCAACTTACATGAGCAGTGTTTTAGCGAGAACGATTTAAAAGACATGATGGACAATTACCCGATTGCAATTGATCAAGTGGAACAGTTGCAAGATGCTTTGCTGGATGTGTTTCCGTGGATTCCGCAAAAATAGTTCGAGGAGGTGCGTATACGAATGCAACCCAAAATTAGTGTAATTCTGCCGGTTTATAATGTTGCTCCTTACTTAAGGAAATGCATGGATTCTCTGCTTGCACAAACTCTGCACGATATAGAAATCATTGCGGTAGACGACTGCAGCCCTGACGACTCAATTGATATTCTACTTGAATATGCGGCCATTGATGAAAGAATAATTATTGTCCGCAACGAAAAAAATCTGAAACTTGCCGGCGCACGTAACGCAGGCCTTGCCGTGGCTACAGGTGAATACGTTTCAATAATTGATTCAGACGACTATATTGATTTGGATTTTTTAGAGAAACTTTATTCGCTCGCAAAGCACGAAGATGCTGATATTGCAAAAGGCGTTAGGAGAGACTTGCCTGCAAATCAAATCATTAACAATAATACTATGATTAAAAGAAATAAATGGAATTTCCGTTTTACATTATGGACGGCGATATTCAGACGTTCGCTATTGGAGTTGCATGATATTAAGTTTGTTGTTGACACAATAGTTTTTCAAATGCGGGCAGTTTATTACGCAAACAAAATATCAACACGGGATGATACGTTTTATAATTATTGCAGGCGAGAAGACAGTAATGATTCCCCGTCATTTTCGTTAGAAAAATGGCAAAGTCTTAATATTAGAGGGGGGGATTTAGTCCTCGATTTCATCAATAGTGTTGAAATTAAAAAAAGCGATTATTTGCTTTTAGTGAAAAAATTGATACTCCCGCTGTATTTTTATGGATACAACAAGATGGAAGATGTAAGCAAGGCAAAGGCTGCTGAAATACTCGAATATGTCCTTGCTGAGTCCTGGCGTAAAGTAAAGTACAAGCCAAGTTTGTCCCTAGAATACCGCAAACGGAAGCGAGAATTGTTTAATTCCGGCAGGGATTGTATTGCAATAGCGACATTCTCGAATGATGTCACGACTAATATTGGCGATGCGATTCAAGAAAATGCGATTTATGATGCGATAAAGACTGTATTGCCCGATGTAAAAGTAACAAAAATCCCACGCAAGGATTGGATGTACAGTAAGTTCCGATCCTTAAGTGTAATGCAGGGATGGTTTGGTAATAAGACGTCTATTCCGAAGGGGCGAAAGCTATGGATTGCAACACATTTTGCCGGTGAATTACGCGAGAGTTATGAAATCACGCCTCCGCGCGTCAAAGGGTTTGGCGCGAAAGATATTTCAACTGCAAAAATAGTACCGGGGGCATATATTTCACGTTGCTATACATTGACATTACCAAAGCGTGACGCAAGCCCAGAAGATGGTCGAGTCTTTTTAACGAACATACCAACGGAGTGGGAGAAATTTATTCCGGACGAGTTGATAAAAGACTGTGTTCGTGTAACGCACCATTACGAAGGCTCCGATATGGCAACTGCCGCACGTGAATTGATTGCCCAGTTCAGAGATGAAGCAAGATTAGTCATCTCATGCAAAGTCCATTGTCTATCGCCCTGTGTTGCGATGGGTATTCCTGTTGTAGCCCTTCTTGAGGGCAACGAAGGCATGGCAAGAATGAGTTTCCTTAGCGGAATAATACCATTCTACACAGAACAGGAATTACGGGATGGAAGAGTCGATTGGAATCCATCTGCGCCAGCTATTGAAACATTGAAGTCCTTGATGCTGGCAAATTTAAAATTATCAATTCTTGCTGCTCAAGGCTATCATGTTGATAACAGCGAGCTTAATAATATTCGCCACAAAATCGAAGAATATCATAGTACCCCACATTTGCACGAAGAGCTCTATAAAATGCCGTCTGTCAGTGCACCTCTGCTTACAAGATCGATAAGTATTATAATTGGAACTCTTAAAAGATGCAAATTGTATCGCCCGGTATATTGGCTCATTATGAAGACAGGGCTTTGGGGGATTGTGAAGCGATTCTATAAGCCAATGGCATAATACGTGGGATGTTAAAATGATTTATCCAAAAGTTACAATTATCACGCCTTGCTACAACGGCGAAGCCTACATCGAGCGTTGGGCTAACAGCATTATGCGTCAAGATTATCCGAACACAGGGATAGTCTTTATTGATGATGGTTCAACAGACAATACAAAGGAAAATCTAGATGCTTTTTCCCCTGTGTTGGAACAGACGAATATTGAAGTCAAATATATCTACCAAGAAAACAATGGTGCAGCGGCGGCGGTCGCTAGCGGTTTATTGCACTGCACAGGTGATTTTTTACTCCTACTTGATGTAGATGACGAATTGGCAGATAACGCTTTGCATATTTTTGTGCAGTATCTAGCGAAAAATCCGAGTTGTGATATTGTGTTTGCAAATGGATATGTCTGCGAAGGAAATGAAAAATGGATACTTCGCAAAACCATGAACCATTTTGCCGACGCATATGAGGCCGTTTTAGATGGGACACTTCATTGCTCGGCGGGTACATATATGCTACGACTGGGAAAGCTCATAGATTATTACAGGGATAATCCGTTTTATGACAACGGAGGAGGGCAAAACCTACAGATTATTTTACCCGTGCTATACAAAAACAGAAACATTGGGCTGTTAGATATTCCCTCTATGACATATCATGTTAATGTTGGCTCACATTCTTATTTACAAGGAGATAAGGAAAAATCGGCAGTACGCATCAACCAGTGGCAAGAGTTATACGAGAATATGGTGAGTATTTTATCAACTTCCACGCAAGAAGCTGACCGTCATACCGATATTATACAAAATAGATTTAACGAAGAACGTAAGAGATTACTCACCACAAGTGGAATGAATACACTATTGCAATCAATCCAGAATAAGTTTTACGTATTTGTCAAACATTTTTTGAATAAACACCCCTCCACTGTTGACCCAAAAGAGGCTTGTTGCGGGTGTTATGCCTGTGCGACGGCGTGTCCGCTATCGTGTATCACCATGCGCCCCGATAGCGAGGGTTTTTTATATCCTCATACAGATAAAGAACAATGCAATAATTGTAATATCTGCTTGTCTGTTTGCCCGTTTAAGCGCAAAGGATCGATTAATAAGTTTCTTCCGGCATCGTATGCAGCATACTACAAGGACGAGAATGTTCGTTATAATAGCTCATCAGGGGGCATCTTCGGGTTCTTAGCACGTCAAACGATATTACAGGGTGGCGTGGTGTTTGGAGCGCGATTAAACGAGAATAATCAATTGGTTCACAATTTCACTGAAAGTCTTGAAGAATTGCCAACCTTTTTCGGGTCAAAATATATTCAAAGCAATATTGGCGATACTTACACGAAAGTACAATTATTTTTAGAAAAAGGGCGGCAAGTACTATTTTGCGGCACACCCTGTCAAGCAGAAGGGCTGAATGCGTTTTTGGGAGAACAGTATGACAACTTACTTTTAGTCGACTTCATTTGTCACGGCGTGCCATCGCCTAGGGTATGGGCAGCTTGCATCTCTCAGTATTGTATTCACAAAGTCAAGCGAATTTCGTTTCGTGATAAATCTGAAGGCTGGAAAAAAAGCGGACAAGATGTAGTCACCATTGAAGTGGATGATTCGAAAAAAGGAACTGTCACACATAGTGAAATGTTATATGGAAGGGGTTTCTTGCGTAACTACTATTTACGCCCTTCTTGCTACAATTGCAAAACTAAGAAGTTGAACCGAGTCAGCGATATTACACTGGCAGATTTCTGGGGTATAAATGAAATGGCACCCAAGTGGGACGACGACAAGGGGTTGTCGTTACTTCTTGTGCACACCGAAAAGGGGGAGAATGCATTATTGCATGACAACATATGGCGCGAGTCGGTAAATTTGATGGAAGCACTTAAGCATAACACCACTGCCCATACCTCGGTAGTTCGCCCGCCTCAGCGAGATAGTTTTTTTGTGGATTTTGAAAGGAAACCATATAAAAAAGTTATGAAACAATATTGCACAGACAAACGAGTAAAGGTATTGACCATTTGCGTCCTCAGGCGCGTTTACAGAATAATGAATAGAATTATACATGGCCCAAAACGTTCATAGCCTCGCCTTCCTATGAGGCGTCTTATTTTTTATCTCATATACAACATCGCACTTCTCGAGGGTATTGACCCTGTGCGCAATTATTATCATGGTCTTTGTGCGGCCGATTTTTGTGATAGCCTCCGATATGACTTTCTCGTTTTCCATGTCCAGGGAAGAGGTGGCTTCGTCGAAGACGAGCACTTCCGGGTCGTGGTAAAGGGCCCTTGCTATCCCTAACCTCTGCCTCTGTCCGCCGGACAGCCTAACCCCTTTTTCGCCTACTCTTGTATCAACATTTTCGTCCAGTGATTCCACAAATTCTTTCAGATTTGCCGTTCCAAGAGCGGCCCACACTCTTTCCGTGTCTATTTCTTCATCCGGTACTCCAAACGCCACATTTGCCGTGACCGTACCATCTATGATGAAAATATTCTGAGGCACGTACCCGATGTTTTTCCTCCAGCCCGTCATGCTCTCCCTGATGTCAGTTCCGTCAACAAATATGCCTCCCTTTTCGGGGACCAGCAGCCCCAACATAATGTCCACCAGCGTGGTCTTTCCCGCACCGGAACTCCCGATGATGCCGACCGCCTGCCCTTTTTCGATCGTCAAATCTACATTTTCCAATATAATTTTGTCTGTCCCCGGATATCTGTACGTTACTCCTGCTATCTCTATCTTTTCTCCGAACCTCATTTTTTCTGCAGTGCTGTCCGCGTCAATTTTTGTTCCCGCCTGCTTTGCCTCCATCAAGTCGCTGTAAATCGCGTTAAAGTGAACGGTATTGAATCTAATAGACGTCATGTGATTTATGATCCTGTTCATCGACGGTATTATCCTTATCGCAGCCATACCGAACATCGCTATCGTGGGCAACGAAGCGTTCATATCGGGGTTTCTCAGCGCGTTTATAACTACGATGATTACGAGGCCGGAAATCGCGATGGTCTCGATCAGGAGTCTCGGGGACTGGGAAACCAGATTGTAAAAAGCAGCCGTCTTCGCGTAGCCTCTGCCATTTTTTTCGAATGCCGACAGGAAGTTGTTCTCTCTGACAAGTATCTTGATGTCCTTAATGCCGCCTGTTCCTTCATTTACCGATTTGATCATACCCGTCCTGAAGGCGTTTTGTTCTTTAGCAGCTCCGTCAAGCCTGTTTTTTATCGCTGCATAAAAAATCGCCGCTACGCCTCCCAGCACGACTATTAGGCTTACCGATGAGACGGGGTCTACTATCAGCAGCAGTATCAATATAAACGCGATGACCATCAATTCCGTGAGGAGCATGAGTCCCACCATCAGCATTCCCGAGACGACCGATGGAACAAGACCATTGACATTCCTCTGCACCTCCGCAGTGTTTTTGCCGAAGAAGTATTCATACGGCTTATAAATGTACGATTGGAACAACCGCTTCGACATGTCGATTTGTCTGTTCAGTGTGAACCTGTTCTGGATGTAAATGAGGAAAAACATGTACAGGCTTTTCAGAATGAATGTCAGTACGAGCCCGATGCACATGAGCACGATGAACCTTCTATACCCACCAATCCAGGACACTTCCGTAAGGGTCTTAAGTATCGGGTACTTATCGACGCTGTTCTGATCGAGCAATACTGCGGTGAAAGGCAGTATGACGCCTATCCCAAGCGTCTCAAGGGCGCCCCCAATCGCGATGAGGCCCAGCATGATAACCGAATTTCTCTTTTCCCTCTTATTGAACAAACCAAACAGTTTTTTGAAGTTCCGAAATATCTGCATATTTTATCCCCATAGCTTAATTCTTAAGCAGCTCTACAGCTTTCTTTAGCGGCAAATCTTCCGCCGAATCGAGGTGTACCCGCACTGTCGCGCCTTTGAAATTACTCTTTCTGTATGTATTACTATATCAAATTATGATTTGTTTGTATATTGTTTTGTTGTTGGCTTTATCAATTTTCACTTGACCTTCAAGTTGCTTGAAAGTTTATAATATTATTATATGTTCAAATAACAAGGAGGCGCACGAAGGGTGGAAAATATAGTCATAGATGATGATTTTCGGGATTTGTTGCCGACACTCGATAGTGAAACCTACAGATCGCTTGAAGAAAATTTAATACAGAACGGCTGCCGTGACAGTCTCGTCGTGTGGGGAAATATCCTGATCGACGGGCACAACCGCTACGAGATATGCACGAAGCACGATATCCCATTCAGTACGGTGGAAAAAACTTTCGATTCGCGCGAGGCAGCGCTTATTTGGATCATCACCACACAGGTATCGCGCCGCAATTTAAATCCTAAACTGTTGAGCTATTATCGCGGCTCCCAT
>Ga0123353_10003763_pt1 | contig 19315 bp, 14 predicted proteins | sample TergutLab28metaG_3_FD_92763 | JGI IMG/M metagenome (GOLD analysis project Ga0123353, IMG submission 92763) | Labiotermes labralis P3 segment gut microbial communities from Petit-Saut dam, French Guiana - Lab288 P3 | ecosystem: Host-associated > Arthropoda: Insects > Digestive system > Gut ... | reverse complement strand
GACGGCGAGGAACGGCACAAAAAAGGCGGCTATGGATACAGCCAGCGCAAGCCCGTTTTGCTTCCATGCTTTCGAGCGAATCCCTTCGATGAGCAGCATGGCCGCCCCCGCGATCAAAAAGGCGGCCCCGACCTCCTTGGTCAGATAACTCAAATAGGTGAAAAAGCCGAACAGGGCAAACAAAGGCAGGCGGTTGCGGCCTTCCCGCCGCGCCATGGCGGCGTGGAAGAAATAGAACACCCAAATACACAGGGGCCAGTACAGCGGCTCGCTCATGAAGTTCGCGGTGTAATGAAAATCCGGCAGCGTCACCGCGAAGGCCAGCGTGAGAAGCAGCACGTCGGGCCTGGGGCTCAGCTTTTTTACAAGCAGGGCCGCCGGGAACACCATGGAGGCCATCGCAAGGCAATTGATGACCTCGACGAGTTTCACCTGTACCAAGGGGTTCCTGGCCAGCAAAAAGGCGGGGCTGATCAAAAGAGGGTACAGGATTTTCTGGAACTGCGCGGGCTGACCCTGGATAAGCAGCGGCCCGCCCTGCGCGATGCTTCGAGCCAGATGCAGGTAGATGCGTTCATCGGGGAGAAAGCATGCCATGGGGGGCCCGAGCAGCCTGCCCAGCAACAGGCGCAGGGCGAAGGCGAGCACGAAGAAACCGCAGGCGCACAAAATGGGGTGTCCGCCGGCCCAGGCCAGCGGATGCCCGCCGGCCCAGGCGAATTGCCGGAACAGCACGCGCGCCTTGGGTATTTTATGCCGTACAGGGTTTATTTCCCCGTCGCTCGCTGCGGCACGGGTCTTACTCTGTGGTTCATACCATTCATTCATGGGCGCCCCCCTCTTGCGACAACGACAGCCTGGACGGATCCAGGTTCCGCAGCACGAGATACGGTGGGTGCTCGAATATCACCTCGACATTGATGAAGGGATTGTATTCCTCTGTGACGACAAGATAGTCCATCTCGATCTCTTGCCCGGTTACGAGGTCTGTGTACCCCGACAGCTGGTGCGCCTGGATGAGAACGGGGAAGAGCTCCTGTAGGCGCAGGCGCTGCGAAGCATAGGTCAAAATATAGAAGGGACTCATACAAACGCCTATCGTGCCGGCCCGCGTATCGGCATCGCGCAGGAGAAAATCGCAAACGGGAGGCGCGGCTTGCGAATAGGGAACAGGATCCCGTATGCCGGCGGATAGAATTTGTGTCAGGGCCTTTACATAGTCCCACGGTTTCAGCTCGCTTTGCGTGAATGCGGGGATGGATCGCGCGTCGATCGGGTCCTTCGCGAGCCGGTGGGATTGATAGTTGATCCGATTGTCCGCGGCGCTTATGGCGAACATGGCGCACAGCAGCAGGACGAGGACCGCCTTCTTCTTTTTTTGGAAGAAGCAGAGCACGCCAATAACCGCCAGAGCCAACATAAGCAACAGGTAGGCCGGCCAGACCCAATTGGCCTTTTCCATACCGAGATTGCCTAGCGTATTTGCCAGGGAGGTGATTGACAAAGAAGCATGGTGGGAGGCGTCGTCCTTGACCGGCACGGACGGCAGCAGAGCAACCAGCAGGACGCCGAACGCCGCCGTGAGGAGCGGGATCCACCGCCGCGCGCGTTTTTTGATCCGCGGCTTTTCCCGGGAAAGCAGACAATCAAAGCATAGGATGACAAAGGGGAGGGCCAGGGGGGCAAGCAGCCGCAGGTGCAGGTGCGGCACCGGCTTCCCCCATGGCTCCCGTATGGAGACGGTATAGGCCATCGCCCCCGCCGTGACCGCGAGGGACAGCATGGTGAAAATATACATCCTGCGCTTTTCGGCGTTCATCCTGCCCAGCAGCGGCAGCAGCACCGGCAGAATATAAAAAGACAGGATGGCCGCGACAAACAGAGCGGCGGCGCTGTAGACCATGTATAGAGGAGCGCCCGGTTCTTTTAGGGCGGACAGGCCGAGCTGGTCCCAGTCATTTTGGACGCCGCTATAGGAGTTGCCCATGCCGGCAAACAGGGTCTGCTTGATCACAAGGAAGGGCGCGAAAAAGGCGGACAGGCATACGGCCAGGGCAAGCCCGTTTTGCTTATACTTTCTGTCGCGTATCCCTTCGACGAGCAGCATGGCCGCGGCCGCAATCAAAAAAGCCGCGCCGATTTCCTTGGTCAGATAGCACAGCCAGGTGACAAAGCCGAACAGGGCGAACAACACAAGCTGCCTGCGCGGCTGTTGCTGCGCCATGGCAATGTGAAACAGGTAAACCACCCAAAGGCACAGGGGCCAGTAGAGGGGTTCGCTTAAGAATGTGTCAGTGTACAGGAAGTCCGGCAGCGCGACAGTGAAGGCCAGCGCGAGAAACAGGACAGAAGGCTTGTGGCTCAGCTTTTTGACGAGCAGGGCCACAGGAAACACCACGGAGGCCATTGCCAGGCAATTGATGACCGCGACGATTTTGAACTGCACGACCGGGTCCCGGGCCAGAAAGGCGGGGCTGATCATGAGGGGGTACAGGAGCTTCTGGAAATCGGCGGGCGCGCCCCGAATGAGCAGCGGGCCGCCCTCCGCGATGCTTTTGGCGAGATGGAGGTATCTCCATTCATCGGGAAAAACGCTCGTCATCATCGGCCCGAGCCACTTGCCGCACAGCATGCGCAGGGAGAAAGCCAGCAGGAAGAACATGGCGGCGCACGCCAGGGGGTGCGCGACGGCCCAACCGGCGAATTGCCGGAAAAAGGCCAGCTGCCGGGGAAAGCCGCGCAGCCGCGGACGGACAGGGGTTTGCGGCGGTTTAGCCATGGGTGACCACCTCCTGCGACAAGGACAACTTGGTTGGATCGAGATTGCGAAGCACGAGATACGGCGGCTGGCTGTAGAATACCTCGAAATTTGTGAAGGGATTGTAATCTTCCAAAACGACGATAAAGGTCGGATCGACGTTGCGCCCGGCCAGTACCTCTTTGTAGCCCGCTCCGGCGTACATCTCGACCATTGCGGGGCGGATTTCGCATACGCGTAGATGCTGCGAGGCATAGGTCAGGACATGGGAAGGGCGCGTGCAGACACCTATGCCGCTGCCTTTCGTTTCCGGGTTGCTTAGCAGGAAATCGCATAGAGCGACCGCCCCCTGCGCCAAAGAAGCGGAATCCCGCGGCGGCAATTTGGAGAACAAAATATCCATCATGCATGGGAAATAGTCCCCCGGCGCCCGCCCCTCCATGCTTGCGGCAAGATGCGCTTCCACACTGGTCGAGTTTTTGAATATCTCCCTGGTGCGGTTGGCCACATAATTATCCATGGCGCTCACCGCGCAGATCGCGCACAGCAGTATGGCGAGGACCGTCCCTCTCTTTTTTCGCAGGAAACACAGCACGCCGGCTGCCATCAGCGCCAGCATCAACAACAGGTAGATCAGCCAGACCCAATTGGCGCGGGCCGCTTCCATGCCGATATTGGTCAGTATCGCCGACAGATAGGTGGCCGTCAGCGAGGCGTGGTCAAACCAGTCGTCATGGATCGGCACGCGGGGCATCAAGGCGACCATGCAAACGGCGAGCGCCGCCGTGAGGACCCATATCGACCGCCGCCCGCGTTTTTGTATGCGCAGCTTCTCTTTGGAAAGCAAAGCGTCAAAACACACAATGACGAAGGGAACCGCCATGGGGGCGATCATCCGCAGATGCAGGCGGGGCAGCGGCTCGCCGTGCGGTTCGCGTATGTAGACCGTATAGGCGACGGCCCCCGCCGTGATTGCGAGGGAAAGCAGGACGAAGATGTATAATCCGCGCTTTTCCCTGCCCAATTTGCGGAAACGGAACAGCGGAATCAGCACGGGCAGGATGTAGAAGGAGAGTATGGCCGCCATAAACAGGGCGGCGGCGCTATAGAGCAGATAGGAGAAAGCACCCGGCACCCGCAGCGCGGACAGGCCGATTTGGTCATAGCCGCTCAGCTTGCCGTCATAGGAATTGCCCAGGCCGGGAAACAGGGCCCGCTTGACGACAAAGTACGGCGCGAAAAAAGCGGACAGGACCAGGCCCAAGGCGACCGCGTTTTCCTTCCATTTTTTTTTGCGAAACCCTTCGATGACCAGCATGGCCGCCGCCGCGATCAGGAAGGCCGCGCCGATCTCCCTGGTACAATAGGCCAAATACGTGAAAAATCCGAACAGGGCGAAGTAAAGCCACCGGCGGCGCAGCTCCTGCCGCTCCATAGCGGCGCAGAAGAAATAAAACACCCAGAGGCACAGGGGATAATACAGCGGTTCGCTCAGAAAGAATACGGTATACATGAAGTCCGGCAGCGCGCATACGAAGGCCAGCGTGAGAAGCAGCACAGCGGGCTTGGGTGTAAGCTTTTTCACGAGCAGCGCCGTGGGAAACACCATGGAAGCCATCGCCAGGCAATTGATGGCCTCGATGATTTTGACCTGCGCCACCAGGTCCCGGGTCAATAGGGAGGCGGGGCTGATTACGAGGGGATATAGGATTTTCTGGAACTCGGCGGGCAGGCCCTGGATGAGCAGCGGCCCGCCCTCCGCGATGCTTCTGGCGAGATGGAGGTATCTCCATTCGTCCGGGTAGACGCTCATCGTGATGGAGCCGAGCCGGCCGGCGTACAGCAGGCGCAGGGCGAAAGCAAACAGGAAGAACGCCGCGGCGCACAGCATGGGGTGCGCCGCGGCCCAGGCCAGCGGATGCGCGCTGGCCCAGGCGAACTGCCGGAACAGCTCGCGCGGGCGCAGGGGTGTATCAAGGGTTTTTACTTTTTCCATTTTTTCCATGCGCGCCTCCTCTTCATTCTATTGCCAGCTGGGGTCGACAAAGCATACCTTGTCACGGTTAAAATTGCGCAGCACGATATACGGCGATTGGGTGAACACCACCTCAACATTTCTGAACGGGTTATATTGCTCCGAAACAATGATATAGTCCGCCCGTCTCGTCCTCATATCTTTGACGGTGGAAAACACAAGCTCCATGGTCCCCAGTTCGTGCACCTTCGACATTTGGAGCGCGAACGTGTGTAGCTTCTGCGAGGCGTAGGTATCAAAATGCATCCTTTCCTCCAAATCCAGGCAAATTATTATCTCGCATGTCGGCGCGCCGTCTATTTGCCGCAAATAGTCGCTCACGGCAATTGCGGCATGCGCCAGAGGATCGGGAGCCGGCACCCGCTCACGGATAAACAAAATTTTTATGAGGGTTGAAACGTAGTCACCCGGCTGCTGTATAATTTCGCCGATCACAGGCAGCTTTTCCGTTCTTTTTACCGTATAATTGACTACGTTATCCAACGCGCTCACGGAGAACACCGCGCACAGCAGCATGACGAATATGATTTTCTTTTTCCCCGCAAGCAGGCAGATGACGCCGGCCGCCGCCAACGCCGCCATGAACCACAGAAAAACCAGGCGCGGCGCGTTGGCGGCGGCGCTGTCCAGGCCAAGCGTAACAAGCGTTTTTGTCAGATGGGAAACTGACAGGGTAGAATGGTCCATCGGTACATCAAAGACCGGCACCTTCCACAATACAATCATCATCAAAGAAACAAATATGCCCGTGAGCAGAAGCGCCAGCAGCCGCGCGCGCCTTTTCTTTTTTTGTTGCTCGGCATACTGTTTTTTCCGCGGCCCACTCGTTAATTTTTTCGGACGCTCTATTCGATCTCTTGAAAGTAAAAAGTCAAAGCACAGGACGATAAAGGGAACCGCCATAGGGGCGATCATCCGCAGATGCAGGCGGGGCAACAGGTCCCCCCACGGCTCCCGTATGTAGACTGTATAGGCGATCGCCCCAACCGTGACCGCGAGAAAAACCATGGTGAACCAATACATTCTTTGCTGGCCTTCGTCCAGTTTGCGCAAGCCGAACAGCGGCAGCAGCACGGGCAGGATATAAAAAGAGAGTATGGCCGCCACAAAAAGGGCAACGGCGCTGTAAATCATATAGCCAAAGGCGCCCGGGGCATTCAGCGCAGACAGGCCGATTTGATCATAGCCGCTCTGGCTGCCGCCGTAGGAATTGCCCATGCCGGCAAACAGGGTCTGCCTAATGATCATAAACGGCGCGAAAAAGGCAAGTAGGCTTGCAGCCAGAGCAAGGGCGTTTTGCTTCCATCTTTTTTCGCGAATGCTTTCGATCACCAGTATGGCCGCGCCCGCGATCAAAAAAGCCGCGCCGACCTCCTTCGTCAAATAGGCCAGCCAGGTAAAAAAACCGAATAGGGCGAACCATAGCAGGCGGCGGCGCGGCGTTTTCTCCGCCATGGCAACGTGGAAGAAGTAGAACACCCAGACGCACAGGGGCCAGTACAATGGCTCGCTCATAAAGGTTGCGGTGTAGATAAAATCAGGCAGCGCGCACACAAAGGCAAGCGTGAGCAGGAGCACGGCGGGCTTGGGTGTAAGCTTTTTCACGAGCAGGGCCGCCGGAAACACCATGGAGGCCATGAACAGGCAGTTGATGACCCCGATGAGTTTCACCTGCGCCACCGGATCCCGGGCAAGCAAAAAAGCGGGGCTGATCAACAGGGGGTACAAAATCTTCTGGTAATCTGCTGGTAGGCCCTGAATGAGCAGTGGTCCGCCTTCCGCGATGCTTTTTGCGAGGTGGATGTACTTGTATTCATCGGGGTGCACATTGAGCAGGATAGGCCCGAGCCAGTGGCCCAGCAGCAGGCGCAGGGCGAAGGCAAGCACGAAGAACGCCGCAGCGCACAGCATGGGGTGCGTGGCGGCCCAGGCCAGCGGATGCGCGCTGGCCCAGGCGAACTGCCGTAGCCCGCGCGGGCGCAGGGGCGCCTGGAGCAGCTTAGCCATAAAGTTTCGCCTCCTCTTCAGAAAAAGACAGCTTGGCCGGATCGAAATTGCGCAGCACGATATACGGCGATTGCTCGAATACTACCTCGACATGCTCGAAGGGGTTGAAGCCCTCCGCGATAACGATATAGTCCACCCGCCAACCCTTCGACCCCATATCTTCATCCAATATGTATTCCTTTATTCCCATTTCCAAGTATTTACGTATATTGCTTGGCAGGACTGTAGTTGTGCGCAGCCTGTGCGAGGCATAGGTATCAAAATGCAGCATTTCCCAAATGTCCGGGCAAACCATGATCTCGCATTCTGAGCCGGCCGTCCGCAATAAATAGTCGCTTGTGGAAATCGCCGCATGCGCCATAGGGCCGGGCGCCGGCAATTGTTCTCCGGAAAAGAAAAGCTTCTTTAGATTCGAAACATGTTCTCCCTCCTGTAGCATATCGGTTATAATCGCAACCGACCGCGGCAGCTTCAGCGACTTTTTCACCGTGTATTTGACTGCATTGTCCAATGCGCTCAAGGAAAATACCGCGCACAGCAGCATGATGAGTATGGTCTTCTTTTTCCCCGCAAGCAGGGTAATCACGCTGGCCACCGTCACCGCCGCCATGAACCATAAAAAGGCCAGCCGCAGCAGATTGGCGGCGTTCCTTTCTAACCCAAACTCGACAAGCAATTGCGCCAGATTGAAAACCGACATGGCCGCACGGTCAATCGCTTCATCTTTTATTGGTACATCCCACAACAAAACCATCTGCGAGCAAATAAAAATGCCCGTAAGAAGGAACGCCAGAAATCGCGCGCGCCTTTGCTTTTTTTGTTGCACGATATACTGTTTTTTCCGCAACCCGCTCATTTGCTTTTTCAGGCGCTCTACATAGTCACTAGCAAGCAAAAAGTCCAAACACAGTATCAGAAAGGGAATCACCATGGGGGCAAGCAGCCGCAGGTGCAGGCGGGGCAGCGGTTCCCCCCACGCCTCCCGGATAGAGACGGTATAGGCCATCGCCCCCACCGTGACCGCGAGGGAAACCATAGTGAACCAATACATTCTTCTCTTGTTTTCCTCCAGCTCGCGCAAGCCAAACAGCGGCAGCAGCACGGGCAGGATATAAAAGGAGAGAATAGCCGCCACAAAAAGGGCAACGGCGCTGTAAACCATATAGCCAAAAGCGCCCGGGACTCTTAACCCGGATAAGCCAACCTGGTCCCAGCCGCTCTGGCTGCCGTCGTAGGAATTGCCCATGCCGGCAAACAGGGTCTGTTTTACGATAAGGAATGGCACAAAAAAGGCGGCAACGCACACAGCCAGGGCAAGGGCGTGTTGCTTCCATCGTTTTTCGCGCATTCCTTCGATCACCAGCATGGCCGCGCCCGCGATCAAAAAAGCCGCGCCGACCTCCTTCGTCAAATAGGCCAGCCAGGTGAAAAAACCGAATAGGGCGAACCATAGCAGGCGTTTGCGCGGTGTTTTCTCCGCCATGGCCCTGTGAAAAAAATAAAAAACCCAGACGCACAGGGGCCAATACAATGGCTCGCACATGAAGGTTGCGGTGTAGATAAAATCAGGCAGCGCGGCCGAGAAGGCAAGCGTGAGGAGGAGAACAGAAATTTTTGGCGTGAGCTTCCTGACAAGCAGCGCAATCGGGAACATCATGGATGCCATAAGAAGGCAATTGATAACTTCGATGGCTTTCACCTGCGCCACCGGATCCCGGACCAGCAAAAAGGCGGGGCTGATCAACAGGGGGTACAAAATTTTCTGGTAATCCGCGGGCAGGCCCCGAATAAGCAGCGGTCCGCCTTCCGCGATGCTTTTTGCCAGATGCATATATCTAAATTCATCGGGAGCGACCCCCAGCTGGATGGGCCCGAGCCAGTGGCCGAGCAGCAGGCGCAGGGCGAAAGCAAGCACGAAGAACGCCGCGGCGCACAGCAGCGGGTGCGCGGCAGCCCAGGCCAGCGGATGCGCGCTGGCCCAGGCGAACTGCCGGAACAGCTCGCGCGGGCGGGCGCGGCCGGGCACTTTTGCGTTGCTCAATTTGCTCATTGCGCACCTCCCTGTTCGGCCTGTTTCCATCCGGCGCCCATAAAGCATACCTTGTCACGGTTAAAATTACGCAGCACGAGATACGGCGATTGGGTGAACACCACCTCAACATTTCTGAAAGGGTTGAAATGTTCCGACACAATGATATAATCCGCCCGTCTCGTCTTCATTTCTTTGACGGAGGCAAATACGAGTTCCAATGCCCCCAATTCTATATTATTGCGCACGTTCGATGGATAGAGCGCGAACGCACGAAGCTTCTGCGAGGCGTAGGTATCAAAATGTGTCCTTTCCTCCAAATTCAGGCAAATCGCTATCTCGCATGCCGGCGCGCCGTCTGTTTGTCGCAGATAATTGTCCACGGCAATCGCGGCATGCGCCAGAGGATCGGGAGCCGGCACCCGCTCACCGGCAAACAAAATCTTCATGAGGATTGAAGCGTATTCTCCCGGCTCCTGTTTTATTTCGCTGATCATAGGCAGTTTTTCCGCCCTTTTATGCGTATAATTTATTACGTTGTCCAACGCGCTCACGGAGAACACCGCGCACAGCAGCATGATAAGTACGGTTTTCTTTTTCCCCGCAAGCAGGCAGATTGCACCGGCCACCGCCAACGCCGCCATGAACCAAAGAAAGGCCAGCCGCGGCACATTGGCGGGGGCGCTGTCCATGCCAAGCGTGACAAGCGATTTTGTCAAAAAGGAAACTGACAGGGTAGCATGATCTACCACTTCGTCAAATGCCGGCACCTTCCACAATACAATCATCATCAAAGAAACAAATATACCCGTGAGCAGGAGCGCCAGCAGCCGCGCGCGCTTTTTCTTTTTTTGTTGCTCGGCATACTGTTTTTTCTGTTGCCCGCGCTTTCGCTTTTTCAGTTGTTCTATATGGTCTTTTGAAAGCAAAAAATCAATGCACAGGACGACGAAGGGAATCACGATGGGGGCAAGCAGCCGCATGTGCATGCGGGGCAACAGGTCCCCCCATGCTTCCCGTATGGAGACGGTATAGGACATCGCGCCAACCGTGACCACGAGGGAACCCATGGTGAACCAATACATTCTTTGCTGGCTTTCGTCCAGCTTGCGCAAGCCGAACAGCGGCAGCAGCACGGGCAGGATATAAAAAGAGAGTATGGCCGCCACAAAAAGGGCAACGGCGCTGTAAATCATATAGCCAAAAGCGCCCGGGACTTTCAACCCGGATAAGCCGATCTGGTCCCAGCCGCTCTGGCTGCCGTCGTAGGAATTGCCTATGCCGGAAAACAAGGCCTGCCTAATGATCATAAACGGCGCGAAAAAGGCAAGTAGGCTTGCAGCCAGGGCAAGGGTGTTTTGCTTCCATCTTTTTTCGCGAATGCTTTCGATCACCAGCATGGCCGCGCCCGCGATCAAAAAAGCCGCGCCGACCTCCTTCGTCAAATAGGCCAGCCAGGTAAAAAAACCGAATAGGGCGAACCATAGCAGGCGGCGGCGCGGCTTTTCTTCCGCCATGGCGCAGTGGAATAAATAAAAAACCCAGACGCACAGGGGCCAATACAATGGTTCGCACATAAAGGTTGCGGTGTAAATATAATCAGGCAGCGCGCACACAAAGGCAAGCGTGAGCAGGAGCACGGCGGGCTTAGGTGTAAGCTTTTTCACGAGCAGCGCCGTCGGAAACACCGTGGAGGCCATCACCAGGCAGTTGATGACCTCTACGATTTTTACCTGCGCCACCGAATTCCGGACGATCGCAAAGACAGGGCTGATCAACAGGGGGTACAGGATTTTCTGGTAGCTCGCAGGCAAGCCCCGGATCAGCAGCGGCCCGCCCTCCGCGATGCTTTTGGCGAGGTGGAGGTATCTGAATTCGTCGGGATACACATTGAGCAGGATGGGCCCGAGCCAGTGGCCCAGCAGCAGGCGCAGGGCGAAGGCAAGCACGAAGAACGCCGCGGCGCACGGCAGCGGGTGCGCGCCGGCCCACAGGGCGGCTTGCCGGAACCCGCGCGGGCGCAGGGGTGTATCAAGGGTTTTTACGGCTTCCATGCGTACCTCCGGCTTTGGTTATTTACGCGCGCGCTGTACTGCCACAGGAATCTTTGGCGACCTGTAGGTCATCCCCAGGCAATAGGAGCAGGCAGTCAGCGCGCGTTTTTTCATCAGCTCGTTCCATTGCGCGCCAATCGCGGCGGGGTCTGACTTGCGCAGATCCACATACTCGTCCCCGCAATCCGGGATGCGCCCCTCCTCCATGAGGATGGCGGCCGTGGCGCAGCGGTGGAGCTTCCCGTTGAAGCAGGGCATACACAGCTGCTGGACGCAGATGGCGAACCGCTTCTCCTGCGAGCCCGCCTGCAACTGCCCGAAAGAGCCCGAGTCATCCCAGTGCGTGCCGCTGATATGGGTATAGCTGATCCCGTTTTCCTCCAACACGCGTTTTACCTTTTCGACATTGGGCTGGACGCCCGGGTAGTTGCTGATCTTCACCAGGGCCTTCGTCTCCCGCAGGGCCGCGAGCAGTTTCGCGCCCGGGACCACGGTGCCGTTGGACTGTACGCTGATGCCGCCGACCTTGCCGGAATCCGCGCACAGCCGGATGATCCGATCCAGATCGGGGTGCAAAAACGCCTCACCCCCGGTGAAAATGAACGCGTAGATATAGTCGACGCCGGCCAGCAGGCTCTCGAGGTCCTTCGCCATATCGCCGAAGGGGATGTCTGCGTGATGCTTGATATCCGGGATATAGGTCAGGCATTTGTCGCAGTTGAGGGTGCAGCGCGTGGTGACCAGGAACGTGACGCGGGCGAGCACGACGCGGCGGCGCCGTTTGTTGCGGCCATGCTCGAACAGCGCGCGGGGCGTGCCCGCCACCAGCTGAAACAGCGTTTTGACCCAGACCCGGGGGGAGTTGGCCGCGCCCAGGCTATATTTGGAGACCACGCCGCAGACCGGCGGGAAAGTGCGCAGGATGCTGATTTGCGTTTTCCAGAAAAGATACACAAGCGGATCAAAAGTTTTTTTCAAAAGTCCCTTTTTCAATACAAACGCCTCCCTCCATACCCGTTTATTATAGCACACGGACCGCCGGATTGCAAGTTGTATACAAGTTTTTTTTCTTAATCTTTCGGCAGAAGGCTTGCAATGCAGGCGTTTTTGTGCTATACTTACAATAACTAGCTGTATGTGGAAATGAAGGTGAGGCAAGTGGGGAGCGCGGTTCGAACTGTTTTGGTGGGCTGCACAGGCTTTGTGGGCTCCAATTTGGCCGACCAGTACCGTTTTGAAGGGCTGTATCATTCCAGGAATATCGCGGAGGCGTTCGGCAGCCGCCCGGATGTCTGTTTTTACGCGGGCGTCCCCGCGCAGAAGTTTTTGGCCAACCGCGCGCCGGAGGAGGACAAGCGTACCATCCTCACGGCGATGGAGAACATCCGCAAAATCAACCCCGCCCGCCTGGTCCTGATTTCCACCATCGACGTGTTCCCCGACCCCGTGGGGGTGGACGAAACCGCAGGGATAGAGACGGCGGGCCTGCAGCCCTATGGCCTGCACCGCTACATGCTGGAGGAATGGGCGAGGGAAAACGTGCGGGACTGCTGCATCGTGCGCCTGCCCGCGCTGTTTGGCAGGAACCTCAAAAAGAATTTCCTGTTCGATTTGATCCACGTGATCCCCACCATGCTCACGAAGGAAAAATATGAAGCGCTGCGGGCGCGTGACAGCTTTCTCGAGCAGCATTATCATTTGGCGGACAACGGGATGTATGTCTGCGGCGCGCTGTCCGAGGAGCAGCGGAAAGCGCTGCGGGCTTATTTTGAGCGCGTGGGCTTCAGCGCGGCCTATTTTACGGACAGCCGCGCGCGCTTCCCCTTTTACAACCTGGACTGCCTGCGCCGGCATATCGACCTGGCCCTGGAGGAGGAGATAGACCTGCTGCACTGCGCGGTGGAACCCATCCGGGCGGACGAGATCTACCGCGCCGTGACGGGGAAGGACTTTGTGAACGAAAAGGACGCGGCGCCGCCCCATTATGATTTCCGTACGGCTTATGCGCGGCGCCTGGGCGGAAGAGACGGGTATCTATTCGACAAGGAGCGGGTCCTGGCGGACATCCTGGCGTTTGTGGAGGCGAGTAAAGAAAAATGAAAATGAAGATTTCCGCTTCCAACATTGCCTGGCCCAGCGAGCGGGACGGCGAACTACTGGCGCTGTTGCGGTCGCTTGGGTTTGACGGCCTGGAGGTCGCCCCGACCCGGCTGTTCCCCGAGGCGCCCTACGCCCACGCCGACGGGGCGCGGGTCTACGCGGCGGCGCTGCTGGAGGAGTACGGGCTGCGGGTGGCCTCCATGCAGTCGGTCCTGTTCGGCATCAAGGAGAACCTGTTCGGCGCGCGGGAGGAGCGGGCGTTCCTGCGGGACTACCTGCGGGCGGGCATCGTGTTCGCCAGGGCGCTGGGCTGCGGGAATATCAACTTCGGCTGCCCCAAAAACCGGTTGATCGGGGAGGCGTCCCAATATGGAGTCGCGGTGGATTTCTTCCGGGACTTGAGCGAATACGCCGCGCGGAACGGCACGGTCATCGCCATCGAGCCCGTGCCCGTGATCTACGGCGGCAATTTTTTGAATACCACGCAGCAGGCCTGCGCGTTTGTCCGCGACGTGGGCCATCCCGCGTGCATGGTGAACGCGGACACGGGCACCATGGTCTCCAACGGCGAGCCCTTTGCGGTGCTGGAAGAGAATATCCATTTGATTCACCACATCCATCTGTCGCAGCCGCATCTCGCGCCGATTGTGCGCGTGGAATGGCACAGGCGGCTGCGGGAGCTGCCATTCGAGGGGTATCTCTCCCTGGAGATGAAAAAGACGGAGGACCCGGAGGATCTGCGCCGGTGCCTGCTCTATCTGAGGGAGGTTGCCGGATGAAACAAGTATACGGGGGAATCGAAGGGGTTCCCGATTTCACGGCGGCCCCCTTCGCCGAAAAACGGACGAGCTATTGCCTGCTGATCCCCATCATCAACGAGGAGGAGCGTATCTTCCCGCAGCTCGCCCGGGCCATGGCGCACGGCGTGCAGGAGGTCTGCGACATCATCATCTGCGACGGCGGCTCCACCGACCGCGGCGCGGATCCGGATGCGCTGCGCGCACACGGGGTGAACGCCCTGCTGACAAAAACGGGCCCCGGCAGGCAGAGCGCCCAGCTGCGCATGGGCCTCTGGTGGGCGCTGGAACGGGGATACGAGGGCTTTCTCACCATTGACGGCAACAACAAGGACAGCATAGAGGACGCCGCGCGGTTCATCGCGAAGCTGGAAGAGGGCTACGATTTTGTGCAGGGCTCCAGGTATTTGCCGGGGGGACAGGCCATCAATACGCCGAAGCTGCGGCATATCGCCATCAAGCTGCTGCACGCGCCCCTGATCAGCCTGACCGCCGGTTACCGCTTCACCGATACGACCAACGCCTTTCGCGCCCATTCTAGGAGGTACGTCACCCACCCTGGCACCGCGCCGTTCCGCGACGTGTTCGTTGACCAGGAATTGCTGGCCTACCTCTCGGTACGGGCAAGCCAGCTTGGGCTGCGTGTCTGCGAAATCCCCGTGACCAGGGCCTATCCCAAAACAGGGAAGACGCCGACCAAGATCAGCCCGGTGAAGGGCAATGCCCTGCTGCTGCGCATATTGATCAAGAATTTGCTGGGTGGATATAGGGAATGAGGCTGCGGGATACATGCTGGCTGTGCGGCAGCCGGCAAATCAAAGACCTCTATAGAGTCAACGGGTTTACTGTTGCGAAGTGCGGGCAGTGCGCGCTGTGCTTCGTGCGCGAGGCGGTGGATGACGATGCCATCCAGGAGATCTACGCGCTGGGCTCCGCGCAGAACGAAATGCTCGCGACGAAAAAAGTCTATCTTGACCGGCGCAATGAAAAAAACCTCAAATATGCCTATGCGGCGCTTGCGAAAAGAATCAGGGCCTATTTTCTCCACGCCGCGGGGGAGCAGGAGGCTGGGGCCGGCAGGCGAAGGATTCTCGACTTGGGCTGCTCCACGGGCGCGTTCTTCGATTTTTTCCCGGACTGGGATGTCTATGGGGTGGAGCTGGAGGAGACCGCCGGGGCCATCGCGAAACAAAAGCACGAAAATATCCGGATCGGCGATATGGCGCAGGCGGAGTTCGGGGAAGATTTTTTCGACTGCGTCACCGTGCTGGATTCGCTGGACCATTCCAACAGCCCCATGGACGTGGCGCGCCATTGCCGCCGCCAGCTGAAGCCGGGCGGGCTGCTTGTGGTCAAAGCGCATAACATCGATTGCCTGCTGGCGAAGCTGAGCGGAAAAAGGTACTACGCGATCATGCCGCCGGTGCACTTGTCTTTTTTCAGCCTCAAGACGCTCAAGCGATTGCTTTCGGCCTGTGGGTTTCAATGCGTGGATCACTATTACAATTGGCAAAAACTGCGCCTGGATACCGCGATTCTGCGGGCCAGCGGCACATTTCCGTTTTTGGCGCGCGTATACAAAGGAGTATCCGGCCGATGGATAGGGAAACTACCGGTATACAAGAATTTTCATGATATTGTCACCGTGATGGCAATCAAGAGGTAAGTTGAAGTGGGAACCATCGACAGCGTGGAGCTGGCGCGGCGCATCCGGCGCCATGAGCTTGAAATGACGATGCGCGCCCGCGCTTCGCACATCGCCTCGGTGCTGTCGGCGGCGGACATTCTCGCCGTGCTCTATGGCGGCGCGGCGCGGCTGAACCCCCTGGACCCGAAGGATCCCGGCCGCGACCGGATCATCCTCAGCAAGGGGCACGCCTGCGCGGGGCTCTACGCGGCCCTGGCCGAAGCGGGCTTCTTCGACAGGGAAGCGCTCCTGTCCTATTGCGCGGACGGCAGCGACTTTTCGGGCCATGCCTCGCACAGGGCGCCGGGGGTGGAGTTTTCGACGGGCTCGCTGGGGCACGGCCTGCCAGCCGGCGCGGGGATGGCCCTGGCCGCCAAACGGGACGGCCTGGCCCACCGCGTCTTCGTCGTCTGCGGCGACGGCGAGTGCGACGAGGGCTCCGTGTGGGAGACCGCGCTGTTCGCCGCGCATTTCGGGCTGTCGAATCTGGTGGCGGTCATCGACCACAACAACATGCAGAGCCTGGACTTTTGCGAGAATACGATCCGGCTAAGCCCGTTCGCCGACAAGTGGAACGCCTTCGGATGGCGTGCCCTGGAAATAGACGGCCACGACCACGCGGCGCTGCAAGAGGCCTTCGCCTCCCCCGGGGATGGCAGGCCGACGGCTATTATCGCTCACACGGTGAAAGGCAAGGGCGTCTCGTTCATGGAGAACAACATTCTGTGGCACTACCGCGACCCCCAGGGCGAGGATTTTTACGCTGCCCTGCGGGAGTTGGAGGAGGATGCGCCGACCTTTGTAAAGGGAGGGCCGGCGGGATGAAAAAAGCCTTCGTCAACGCCCTCCTGCAACTCGCCCGCGAAGATGAGGCGATCTGGCTGGTGACAGGCGATATCGGCTTCGGCGTGCTGACGCCGTTTTGGGAGCGATTTCCCGGGCGCTTTGTCAACGCGGGCATCGCCGAGCAGGCCATGATGGGCATGGCCGCGGGACTGGCCCTGGAGGGCAAGACGGTGTTCGTCTACTCCATCGCGAATTTCCCCAGCCTGCGCTGCCTGGAGCAGATACGCAACGACTGCGCCTTTCACAACGCCAATGTGAAGATCGTCAGCGTGGGCGCGGGCTTCGCCTATGGGGCTCAGGGCATGAGCCACCACGGTACCGAGGACGCCGCCGCGCTGCGCGCCATCCCGGGCGTAACGGTGGTCACCCCCTGCGACCCCCTCGAGGCCGCCGCCGCCACGCGGGCGGTTGCGCAAATCCCCGGGACCTGCTATCTCCGGCTGGGACGCGGGGGCGAACCGGCGCTGCATCAATTGCCGCCTGATTTGCATCCCGGCAAAGCCCTTGTGCTGTGTGAAGGCGAGCGTGTTGCCATATTTGCCGCCGGGGCGATTGCCGCCGAAGCGCTGAAAGCCCGGGCGTTGCTGGTTGAGAAGGGCCTGACGCCGGCCGTGTGCTCCGTGCCCTTCCTCAAGCCCATGGACGCCGGGTTTGTCCACCGGATCGCTCAAGAGCATGAGCTGCTCGTCACCGTGGAGGAGCACACGATCCTGGGCGGGCTTGGCGGCGCGGTTGCGGAGGTGCTGGCGGAGATGGACGGCCCGCACGCACGGCTGCTGCGCATCGGGATACCCGATACCTGCGGCCAAGCCGGCAGCCAGCAATATATGCGCGGACTGTACGGGCTTTTGGCGGAGCAGATTGCGGCGGAGATATTTGGCCGCACAGATTGGGGCAAGCCATGAAAACGCTGCGGGAATTCTATCGGGGCAGGCGCGTGTTCGTCACGGGACACACCGGGTTCAAGGGGGCATGGCTTTCGCAGATGCTGCTCCTGCTCGGCGCGGACGTGACGGGCTATGCCCTTTCACCGCCTACGGAACCCGCGCTGTTTCACTTGGCTCACCTGGACAAGCACATGGCAAGCATCACGGGGGATATCCGCGATTTCGGGAAGCTGCGGCGCGCCATGGAGCAGGCGAGGCCGGAGATCGTGCTGCATCTGGCGGCGCAGCCCATTGTGCTGGAGGGCTACCGCGACCCGCGCGGCACCTATGAGACCAACGTGATGGGCACGGTGAACCTGCTGGAATGCGTCAAAACTCTCGATTGCGTACGCAGCGTGGTGAACGTGACGACGGACAAGGTTTACCGCGCCCATGCGGGGGCATATCGCGAGGAGGACACCCTGGATGGCCGCGACCCCTACTCGAATTCCAAGAGCTGCTCCGAGCTGGTCACCGGCTGCTATCGGAACAGCTTTTTTGCGCCCGCCGGCAGCGCCGGCGGTGGCCCGCCGGTTTCCACGATGCGCTCGGCCAACGTGATCGGCGGGGGGGATTTCGCCGCCAGCCGGATCCTGCCGGACTGCGTGCGCGCGGCGATGGAGCGGCACCCCCTGGCGCTGCGCCACCCGGACGCCCTGCGGCCATATTTGCACGTGCTGGAGTCGCTTTCGGCCTACCTGCTGCTGGCCATGCGGCAGGCGGAGGAACCGGCGCTGGCCGGGGCCTACAACATCGGGCCGGACGGGGCGGGCTGCGTGCGCACGGAGGACCTGGTGCGCCTGTTCCGGGAGGCCTACGGCGCGCCGGACTATGTTGCGCAGCGGGACGCCGGCGCGCCCTACGAGGCCGACGCCCTGGTCCTGGACTGCGCCAAGGCGCGCCGTGCGCTCGGCTGGAAGCCGGCGCTTTCCATTGGCCGGGCCGTGGCGCTGACGGCGGACTGGACCCGGGCCTGGCTGGGCGGGTCGGACGCGGGCGAGGTGACCAGGAAACAGATTGCGGGGTATTTGCGCCTATGAAGACGATCAGCATCAGCGTGATCACGTACAACGAGGAAGAAAATATTTTGCCCCTTTACGAGGCGCTGCGGGAACAGCTGGCGGCCCTCGCGGGGCGGTACAGGTATGAAATTGTGTTCATCGACAATCAATCGCGGGACAGCACCCGGGAAAAGCTGCTCCAGCTGTGCCAACAGGACGCGTGCGTGAAGGCCATCTTCAACGCGCGCAATGTTGGGGCGGCCAATTCGCAGTACTACGGCATGATGCAGACCCGCGGCGACTGCACGGTTGTGATGAATGCCGACTTCCAGGACCCCCCGGCGCTGCTGCCCCGCATGGTGGAGGCCTGGGAGCAGGGGCACAAGGTTGTGTGCATGGTCAAAACCGCCAGCGAGGAGAGCGCTTTGCTGCGCCTTGTGCGCACGGTGTATTACAGGGCGCTGCGCATTCTATCCGAGACGGAGATCATCGAACACTACACGGGTTTTGGCCTGTATGACAAAAGCTTTATCGAGCTGCTGCGCGGGCTGGATGAACCCGAGCCGTTTCTTCGGGGCCTGGTGACGCAGCTGGCCCCCGGCAGGGTGACGATCCCCTATGCGCAGCCCAGACGCCGGGCAGGTAAATCCTCCCATAGTTTCTTTTCGCTGTACGGGCTGGCCATGCGCGGCATGACGGCGCACACGAAGGCGGGACTGCGGCTGGCCGCGTTTTCCGGCCTGGCTGTGTGCGCCGCGAGCTTCATCGCCGCTATCGTGTGCCTGTTTGCCTGGCGGGAAGCGCTGCCGGCGCTGGGACTGTTTTTCCTGGGCGGCGTGCAGCTGTTCTTCCTGGGGATGCTGGGCGAATTTGTCGTGGACATCCAGCGCCGGAGCATGAAGCGCCCCCTGGTCATCGAGGAGCGCAGGGTGAACTTCGGAGAGGAATGAAGAATAAGGCTCTTTTAGACTTTTGTAGTGACAGATATGTTGCGGGCGGCTGGCACGCCGCCCCTACAGGTGGTGCGTTTTTATCGGTTTTGGCAGCAAACTTATCTGTAGGGGCGGCGTGTCAG
>Ga0123353_10003762_pt1 | contig 19315 bp, 19 predicted proteins | sample TergutLab28metaG_3_FD_92763 | JGI IMG/M metagenome (GOLD analysis project Ga0123353, IMG submission 92763) | Labiotermes labralis P3 segment gut microbial communities from Petit-Saut dam, French Guiana - Lab288 P3 | ecosystem: Host-associated > Arthropoda: Insects > Digestive system > Gut ... | reverse complement strand
CGCCCATAGTGCCGGACGACATCATAGCCACGACCGTCACGGCGGACATCGTGAACTATGAATCCTCGGCGAAACTGTTTCCGCAGGACTTAGTGGCAACCAACTCCGCAGCCTCTTTACGCGCACTTGCCGCGACCCAAGTTTTCCACAGAATGGAAAACCGTTTTACCAGCGTCATACTTCAAGCCTTATCGCAGTACGACGACGTAAATATGGAAGTCGGCAGCGTTTCCGAACCGTTTGAGGTGGAAACCATAGACCGCGTTAACCTGTTGGCAGACAACCACGGGTGGGGCGAGGGCAATAAGTTTATGCTATTGCCGCCGGAGGCCAAGTATACGCTTATGCAGGACTCCAAGTTCACGGAAATATGGTCGTTGACGAACGCGGGCGCAATGGTTGACCAGCGCATTAAGTCGGACGATTACAACGAACAAATCCGCTGGACTCCGTATCGTGGTTACTTTATCGGCTTTATGCAGAAATTGGCCGGTCGTAACGCGGTCGGCTTGCCGATAGCCTCCGACACGTCGTTAATGGGCTTTGCCTGGAAACGGTCAAGAGTCGGATTCGGTATGAACGAGGGCTTGTCGTCGCGTATTGACCAAATGCCGCAGTTCGAGGGCAACCCGATTGTCTTTAAGACAAACGGTTCTTGCGGTTCGGTCATAATTGACCAAGAGGGCGTTATCGGGATAAAGATAGACCCGACACCCGTGGCTTAACCAAACGGGCGCGGCTTAACCGTCGCGCCCACAACTTGAAAGGTGCAAAACTATGGACAGAACGCTACTTGTTCACATCGCAGGACTTTCGCCACTTCCTAACACGTTCTATTATTTCGGAACTGTTGCGACTACCGCAGGGTGGATTCCCCCGCGTCAAGGCGTAGGTGCTGGCGACAAGATAATCCAGGTTATCGTGTCAAAGAACGCGACGACCGGACTTGTTACCGGACGGGCAGAAACGCCGTTCTATGTATCGGCGGACACTACCGGCCAGATATTGACCGCAACGGCAATGTAACCAATGGAGGCGCGGCGCGTAAAAGAAAAGAAATAAAACCTTTTCTTTACGCCGCGTCTTTTTTTACGAAAGGTTTTCAAAATGGGATTAAGAAGTATAGCACGGGCAATCGCAAAGCCTTTTAGTCAGACCCTAGCGGAGTCCAAAAGATTCGGCGATACTGGTATCGGCGCAGCAGTTATGACCGGTGCAGGGTTCGCTATGGGCGGTCCGACTGGTGCTTTGATAGGCGCAGGAATGAGCAGCAAAGCACGGGAAACAGCGCAGACAGCATATAAGGACATAGGCGGGGCGCAAGGCTTATCCGGAATCGTTGCCGGAGGCGTGGGCGGCTATATGCTTGGCGGCCCTGCGGGCGCGTTAATCGGTGCAGGGCTTGGTTCAGCTATGGGCGCAGAGAAAGGCTGGGCAGACAAAAGGGCACGCCAATCACAGTTCGCATACGAACAGGCCGCTGGACAAGAGCGCGAACGCGCAACACAGCAAAACCGCGCGAACTTGCTTTCCTTACGGCGCAACCTTGAACGTACCACGTCAAGAGCCACGCAGGGCGGCGCGGGCGGTGCAACAGCCACACCAAGGAATGAGGGCGGCATAGTATTAGGATAGAAACGCAATGCTTACAGAAACAGAACTGTCAAAGTTATATGGTGCTTGCGAAACGTCCAAAAATGCTTGGAACTCTTATTACTTCGAGGCTATGTCCTACACGCAACCAGAACGGAACTATATCTGGCGTGTAAAGGGCGGTTGGCCGGGCAACATAAAGCAGATACCGCTATTCACACAGGCCGGAAAGAACGGTACGAATATCTTTGTTGCGCGGGTGCAGAACAAGCTTTCGCCTTATGAAAAACCATATTTCAACTTCACGCCCAAGAAGTCCTTGGAGTCCGACTTTATGGAGGAGCTGCGCGAATTTTGCAACGTGATGTCCGATAAGGTCAACGAGCACAAAAACGAATTAAAGCTGGACGACGAACTCAACGATAGCTATTACGACCTTGCTTGCGGCAGCGCAATGATAATGCGCGAGGACTCGATATACGGGCGCAGATACCGCAAAATCCCGTTCACGGACTATAAACTCGGTATGGAAACACATCAAACGGTATGCCGCGATTTCAAGTTGCCAGCGTACCAGATACCGATTATGTTTCCCGAACTTATGGGCTTGGAACAGATAGCCGGAGTCAACGTCAAAGGCCCCGACCGGCAGGACGAGGTAGCCTTGACGGATATTCTGTACTATGACGAAAAGACGCGGATATGGGAATATTACTTGCGGTGGGCGAATACGGTGCTTTTGCGGCGCAAATATCTGAAATCGCCGTACTTCATTTTCCATTGGACCAGGGCCGCAGATATGCCATACGGCGCGGGCGTGGCCTTGCAAGCTTTACCGGCTATGAAACGCCTTAACTCATACATAAAGGTCAAGCTTGAACTCATACCCTTTGGCTTTCCTATGTTCTTGACGCAGAGTGGCAACTTTATGGACCGCAATGTGCAATTCAAGCCAGGCGGCATAATCAACGTGCGTGACATAAACGCTATGAAACCGGTGGAACTCTCGACCGAGAAACAAACCTTTATGCTGGAAATACAGACCGAGGAACTGGAAATCAAGCGCACATTCCTTGACCATATCTTGCCGACAGTACCAACGCAAATGACCGCGACGGAAGTGGCCGCCCGGACGAACCCAATGGACGAAATGGTTATGATGTCCATAGGCAAGTTGACCGGAGTCTTAAAAGAAATTGGTTGGGATTTATTCGAGGATATTTTCAACCGCGAACTGGCCGGAACCGTCAGCTTTACCTATGAGCAAGTCCGCTTTATGCTTGATTGCAACGTCAACAACGACGCGGTGGTTGATAACATAGAGATTGACAAGATTAACGGCTATATCCAGTCGGTCGCCGTGGTTGACCCGTCGGCAGTATGGCAAAGCTTGAACCGCAGCGTGACCCTTGAAAGGCTTGGCGAGGCTTGGAACTTGCCGTCGGATATAAGGCGCACAGCGGAGGAAATAGACCAAATGGCGGAGGAGGCCGCGAACGCACAGGCCGAAATGCTTAATGCACAGGTGCAAGCACAACAGGCCATAGACCAGAACCGCGAACAGGCAATCGCGCAACGTGAACTTATGAGGCAGGAAGTATGACCGAGAAGGAACCGCAACTAGGCTTTACCAGCACCGGCCAGCGCATATTGAACGCCAGGTCGGACGCACTTCACGAGGCCGAGTCACGCGCGCGGGAAAAGCACGTCGCGCACTAGATAGAGAAAATGCGTCAAGCTTGGTTGCAGAAACACGGTTACTTACAGAAAGGACAAAGCAATGGACAATGACAAAGACGACGTGCCGCGCAAAGCCCCACCGAATTACTGGCTATCGGCGGAACTATCCGAGAATATCAAGGCCGAGGGCGACGCTATGGAAAAGTACCAGCGTTTGCTTGGCCGCCTAGACCCGCGCACCGACAAAGTGGCGATTGAAATAATTGAGGACAATTTGGCCGAGGAAAAGGCGCACTTGATAAAACTTCAATATCTGGTCAAGCTATATGACGATGTATGCCCCGATAAGGAAAGCTTGGAGGACTTTAAGGCGCAAAAGCTGGCCGACGACCTGTTCAGCAAGAGGAAAAAGGACCGCGACTAATGGACAAGCAAACGCTATTAACAGAAATGTTTTTGGAATACTGGCAGTTCAACGTGAATCCGGTTATACCGGACGCGACAGGATTACCACAGCCGCCGGTCAATAGCCCCGAATACTTTGTCCTGCAATTCTATCAAGACAAGAAAGATATGGCCTTGGCCGCGTACCCGTGGAGGTCAGCAACCAAGTACATCACATTGACCGCAGACCCGACAGTAACGCCAGGCGACGGCAGATATGCCTATGAAATAACATTGCCGGACGACTTCATACTTGCAACAGGATTCTGGCGCGACGCAACGCGCAGACACGACGCGCAGAACTCGGTGGACATCGTGGGGCCGCTGGCGCGGACGAACTTAAAACAGTTCACGCTTGGATATATATCGAAAACCATTGACGAATCCTTGCTTGACCCGTGGGTTTGTGAATGGATAAAGATATACATTGCCGCTAACCTTGCGGACATCGGAGGCCAGACCCCCGACCGTAAGAACTTCCTTATGGAAACGGCGGCACAAGACTTGATAAGGCTTGGAAACAAAGACTATGAAATGGCGCAAAAGGACGAAGTAAGCAGTTCAATACATCAATTTCAATGGTATTAAGATATGGCATTTTCACGACGCAAGATTTTAAGAATATCCCAAGGTCAGATAGCCAAAAATCTGATTGAACGCACGGATATTCAGATACTCGACCGCAGCGGCCAGACCATAACGAACTGGCACAACAGCAAATACGGCGCGATAAAGACCGAACTTGCAACCACAATGCTATATGCTTTCGGACCGGCTAAGAAAGTCAAGTTGCAAAAGCTTATGTTGCCGAACAGCACCGAGGGCTTTATCGGTTTTAACGGCACAGACCATAACCTTATTGTTTTCGACGGCAACGGTAATCCCATATCCGCCGTCACGCCTTTCCCACAGGTCACGGAGGCCAACTATAAAGGCTTGCAGTTATCGCAGAACCAAGACTTATTGCTTGTATGCACAGGCGACAATCCGATTATGCGCGTAAGTCTTGCATTGCCGGTCGTCAGCACCAGCGTTTTTACTATACCCGCCGGAAAGATATTGAAAGCGTCGAACATCAGCGAACCAGTCCTTTATCCGATACTTTACAGAATGGGAAATGACGGACTTCCGGCAGACCCGGCCTCGATAGGAATGGAAATCGGAAACTTTGCCTATCCGAACAGCGGCACAGCCGACCCCATAGGCAGCGTAACGTGGTCCGTGCAGCAACTTATGGCCTTTGCCGCACCGGACACCTGGACGGTAACAGCGGCCACGATAGACGACGCGGGCGCGGGTTATGCAGTCAACGACATCGTGATAACGGCGGACGGCATAGAGTTTGAAATCACGGACACCAGCGCGGGCGCGGCTTTAACGATTGTTGACCCATTGCAGACTTTCAACGCCGACCCGACGGCCACAGCGGTAACAGTTACGGGCGGAACTGGCCTTGGAATGACCGTCAATATAACTGGTACTATCGTCGCGCCACAAGCGGTATGGCAAGCGGCCAATTACACGCCGAACGAACTGGACGTGATACAAGACGTTTGGAATGGAGTTCGCTGGCAATATAGCAACAGCGTTTGGGTGCAACCAAGCTTGGCCGCGCAGGACGTTCACTATGGCGTGGGCTGGCACTTGAACGCGACCGCCGGAGTCGTGCGCGTGACCGGTCTTAACAACGCCACACTTTTCACATTAACGGCCCCCGCAGGAATAGACCCAAAAACCTATGCAGAGGGCATATTGCACGGCGTTTGGTTCGACGGCGAGGACGCAATCGGCATTATGGTCTTAACCGGAATCACAGGCGTTGTCAGCGGCCAACAATTCCAAGTCCGCACGTTAACCGGAATGACGCTTGTCACTTTCGACGGCGCTGGAAACAAGACCGGCTTTACAATCAAGTTTTCAATGGTTAAGGTATTCGACGGCGACTATCCTATGACCCCCGGAAACCCCACGTCGTCAACGAACTTTCCGACGACCATACTGTTCTATCAACAGCGGCTTATGATATTCGGTTCGCGGTATAACGCGCAACAAATGATAGTGTCGCAGATAGGCCAATATGACGACTTCACGGACGACGCTATGGCAAACTCGGCTTTCCAGCTTATTATCGGTTCGACCGAGGCCGAGGACATACTTTCAGTCCTATTGAACCAGGGCATACAGATTTTCACGACCAACAACGAATGGCTTATGAACGACCCCGTGATAAGCAGGACAAGCGGCTTTATCCGCAACAGTAGCATAGGCACGAACGGCGTACAGCCAGTCGTGGCCGCGAACGGCGTGACGCTTTTCCCACCCAAGAACGGCAAGGGAATCATAGGGTTTACTTATAACTTCCAGTCGGCCAGCTATTCCACGCCGTACATCACGCTATTTACGGACTTGCTTGACAATGAAATCGTGGACTTGTGGTTGAAACGTGGGCTGGACAGCCAAGACGACACGCTTATTTACATCACGGACGACGACGGCGACCTTGTTGTTGGAAATTACTTGCAGGAACACGAAATACAGGCTTTTTGTTTACGGTCAGAACCAAGCGCGGCCTTTAAGCAAGTGATACAATGCGGCCAAAACGTGATATACCTTGCCGAAAGGAACGGAATCACGACCACAGAAATCGTTGACTTGACCAAAAAGACCGCCCACGCGTTGCCAAGCATAACATACGACCCCGTGGCCGGAACCATCCAGGTCCCACAAGCGCAATACGACCAACAGGAATTGAACGTGTACGACGGAAATGGACAATATATTGGCCAATATCCGGTAAATAGCGGCCTTTTGGCTATCCCGGACGACGAAATGCCCGCCGCCGTGTCGGAAGTCGGATTTAACATACATTCGGTTTTTGAAAGCAACCCCTTGAACGTTGGCGCGGAAACCAAGGCCATTTTCAAGACCATAAACACATTAAAGTTGGCCGTCACGGACGAAAGCCGGACAGATTTCTTGACCGTGAACGGAAAGTATGGACGGCGCGAGGAAAACTTGGTACACTTTATCAGACCGGCGCGGCCATTAAAGGATTGCCGCTTTACGATTGAAAACGACATTTACCCCGTTGAAATACTTTCAATGGAAATAGAGTTGGAGGCTTAACAATGCCGTTGACGCAAGCAACAAACACAGGATTCGGTTTCACGCCAATTCCACAGATACAGCCCCAATTTACGCCGGTATTGACGGCGACCGAGATATTGAACACATACGTCGCGTCGCCCGCGCCGCCGTTGAATATGACACCGATTACGCTACCGCCGACCACCTTTGCACAGCAACAGGCACTTGAACGTGCAATGTTGCGGGCGCAAACTCCGCAGCCTATCAATGCACCTATTCAACCAGCGGAAGGCATACCGTCGGCAACACCACAACAGGCCATAGACAGGTTTTCAAAGCAAGGATTCGAGAGGGCAAGACACGCCGCCGCCGGACAACTTGCGCTTGGAGTCGCGGGCGCGGCCTTGCAAATCGGTCAATCGATAGACTATAAGCAACAGGTCAAGTCAACACGCGGCCAGTACGACGCGCAGCAAAAGATTATGGACGCAAATATGCTTAATCAGCAGTCCTTAATGATTGACAACTTGAACGAGAATATGGCGCAGCTTGACGCAATCACAGCAGCGAAAAACGTGGACATAACCAGCGGCGGCATAACAGCGGCCAAGCAAAAAGGCGCAACCAATCTTGGACAGGACATACGCAATATGCAGGAGGCAAACAATCTTAACAGGCTTGCAATGGACCTTGACTATCGTATGAACGTCGCACGGGCGACCGGCGCGGCCAATGCCTCGATTATGGGCGCGTTCACAAATGTAGGTTTCAGCGCGTACAATTACTTTGGTATGCCAAGGAGGTCATAATGGTTGAATTACACAGGCGCAATCCGACACAGTTACAGACCCGTGGAATAGCTATGCCAGGCGCACCGGACACATCGGGCTTACAAGCCCTTGGCCGGATAGAACAGGAACTTGGGCGCGTCGCAGAGGAAAACTTTGTCCTTGGTTCAAAAGCTTTACTGGATAGCGCGGCCAGAAACGCCTTTAATGCCGCGCCGGACAATCCGCAGCAGTTCTTGAAAATGTACGACTCGGCAGTCAAGAACGCCATATCAAACTCGAAATTGCCGACAGCAATGGCCGACCGTATGCAACAGTACGCGGACACCAACCGCTTGCCGCTTTTCAACAAGGTACAAGCGAACTTTGGCCGGGTGCAGGATGCGCTACACGAACAGAATGTCCTTGCAAGTATAGACTGGAACAGCGAACAGATAGTAAACGGCGCAATGCAAGTTATGGAGGGTTTGGCCGGTAATGACGCGCAAATGGTCAAGCAGGGTTCGCATATCATAAAGACTTTCAGCGACGCAAACGCAAGGAACGCGGAGGCTCGGAACTCCAAAGGCAAGCCGATATTGACGGACGCAAGCATACGACAACTCCATAACCGCGCACAGGAGGCCAAAATCGCCGCGTACAGGCAAACCGTGGACAGTATGGGCGATAAAGACCTCAACGACTTTGCAACGCGCTTGTTGTCCGACAAGAACCAATTTATGAATACCCTTAGCCTGGACGAAAAAAGCTTTCAAAGCTTGCACTCATACACGACACAAAGGTTACGTCAGCTTGGCGGCAACCAAAAGCTGGTATTGCAGAACCAAGACTTGACCGTGGCGGCCGGGCAGTTCGCCGGAATCAACGAGGAACAGTTAAAGGAACTGGAAGGCCGCAATGCCGAGTTCGCGGCCTTTGCGCGTCGCATACGCAGGAACACCAAAAATACGAAGTTTAACGAGGCTTTGGCCAGTCAAGACACCGACTATATCAGCGCGGTAATGGCAATGCAGGAACTTATGGACAGCCAGAACGACGGCCAGCCGGACTATGATATGCGCTTGCTTGACAAAGCCGTAAACGTGCAAAGGAAACAGCGGATTATCGGCCAGCGGGCAGGATTGACCGAAAATGACGTGAATATCCACAACAACGCCTTGACGCTATCCCTTGTAAACGCGCAGTACAATAAAACCGTTAACCCATTCTTTGACCACAATACAGCACTCGGCGAACTGTTTTCAGAGGTTGCTGCCGAGAACGTGCCGGAGGAAATCTTGCAAGAGGCCAGGACGCAGCGCGAATTTATAGCCGGACAGCAGCGTGAAAGGGAAAGGCCAACGCCGCCGCTTGCCAGAATCGCGGGAACTATACCGGCAGTCGGATTTTTACAGGCCGGGCAAAGATACGTCGCCACCAGCGAACCAACGGCAACAAGGATAAGTTCGACCGTCAAGCGCGAGGCCATAGCCGAGGGCGCGAATACCCACCGCATAGCGTCAGCGTTAATGGCCGCAGGACACTTTGACGAGGCGACAGCGGCAATCGAACTTGGCAATCGGTCGGTTATCCGCCGGAAGTTCAGCGAAATAGTGCCGCCGCAGGAGTTCGACCGCTTAGAACGCGAATTGAACGCCGGAAAGCCCGCTTTTATCCCGATACGAGGCATAATTTACGAGTTCAAGGGTTATGGTAGCCGTGAACCATTTTTGATACAGAGGTAAACCGTGGACAACGAAAACGACATCGAAGTTGAAAGCTTTACACCGAACAGCGAACCGATAGGAATGGCAAGCCCAATTCCACGCTTATCGCGCCTGAACCAAAAGCCGCGTGTAATGGAAATGTCGGACGCTTTACGGCAAACCAGAGCTACAAAAGAGAACTTGGAGTCGTGGCTTGCACAGCCAACCGAGGCCGGAGTTGTCCGCAACCTTGCCGCCGGTGGCCGCCGCGCTTTGAATACCTTTACGGACATACCGGAAAACACCAAGCAAATGTATATCCGAACAATGGCCGGTCACGTTTTTCCAAATATGACCGACGAACAGGCCCGATACTTTATGCAAGCGAACTTTAACGCCGTTAATGCCATAGACCAAGCGCGCGCGGCGCGGGAGTTCAGAGAGGGAACGTCAGAATCCCACATCAGCGGATTTATAGGTGCAGCGGGCAGTATGTTAGGAATCGGACTTGTCGGCATTATGACAGGCGGTTACGGTGCTTTCCCACTTATGGCAACAATGGGCGCGGGCGGTGCGTCGCGTGACTTTGCCTCGAACTATGCAGAAAAACACGGCGGACTTCTTGACTCGAACTATACCCCGACCAAAGACCAAGCCTATGCGCTTGCATATGGCGTACTTTCCGGCTATATCAACAGCAAGCTAGGTGTTCACAACATATTCCGTGACGCGGTGCGCGGCAGTATTCCAGGCGCAGTCCGCGCTTTTGGTAAAGGTGCAGCCGACCAGTTCATACAGAACAGCACGGACGAGTATGTCCGGTGGGGAGTAAGCACGGCGGCAGGACGCGACGACCGCAACTTTTTCGAGGCAACAGAGGCCGCGTTAACGTCCGCAGTTTACGGCGCACTTGTCGGAGGAATGTTCGGTGGTGCTGGTTATGCTATGGGCCGCGCAAGATTGCAGTCACAGCTTGAAAGGTCGGGCATACCCAAGGATATTGCGGCCCCAATAGCGCAAAATATGGTTGACGGCACTATGGACAGGATATTGACCGAGGTGCGCGTCCGCGACAGCCTTATGACGCACACGGGCGGCGAATACAACGGCCTTGTGAATAAAATCGAGTCCGCGCTTAATTATGCAGGGTGGGAACAGCAGAATCCAGGCCAGAACGTCCGCAACTATGCCGAACTTGTGGGAATGGACGTAAGCTTGCAAGCGTTAAGACAGGCCAACATCCAGCAAGTACCGATAACCGAAGTGCTGGACTTGTCGCAAATCCGCGTACACAACAACATCATATTCCTTGAAACGCCGGATATGAACAATGCAGAGGCGTTAAACAACCGCATAAAAGAAAAGCGTCAAGAAATAAAGAACTTGCAGCGTAAAGTCGGCCTGGACAATCGCGGGCGCATATCCGAGTTACGCAACCAGATAGGGATAATCCAAACTCGGATTGACGCGATAGGCTTTAACGAGAGCGTATCAACCGAGAAAAGCAACGCGGACAAGGCCAACACCGACCAAGCCAACATAGCCGAAACCGCGCCGGAAATCATACCGGAATTACAGACTATCCGGCAAGCCGCGCTAGGCGAAAGCTTTGTCTATGTCGGCAATCAGCAAGTACCCGTTCAATATATGGTATTGCCTATGGCCGATGTACAGGCCAGCCACGTCGCCGGAGTCGCCAACCCGAACTATGGCTTTAAGGAGTTGCAGAACCGGACGCGCGGAACCTTGACCGACAACGTGATATTGCAGGAACGCGCCAACAACTTCAAGGCCGAGGAAATGTTGCAGTCGCCGAACTCGCAATATGGCGCACCGATAATCAACCAGAACCGCGACGTTATAGCCGGAAACGGACGCTTTGAAACGCTTGCACGGGCTTATGAGATAGGCCGGGCAGACACCTATACGCGGGCATTGCAAGACTTGGGATTCGATACCACGGGCATTGATAGGCCGGTCCTGGTACGCCAGACCATAGACTTGACACCGCAACAGCAACTCGCCATAGCCGAGGCCAGCAACGTCAGCGGCACATCGGCTTTCGACCACGCCCGGCTTGCAATGAACGACGCAAAGACCTTGACGCGGGGAATGACCGACGCGCAATCCTTTGGAAACGCCCTGCCTATCAACGAGCGGCAAGCGTATATGTTGACGAACGGCAAGTACGATATGCTGGCGTTGCAGCGCAGATTCGACGACGCGGTTATGGCGTGGGTTATCGGCGACGCAAAGACGTTTGAAAACCTTGTCCTTGCCAACAAAATCACGCAGAAAGTCGTTAAGGGAATCACGCAGCAGGGCGCGAACATCGTGGCGTTCGATAACCAGTACCCACAAGTCGGACTCCGGCAGGACTTACGCGACGCGTTGGTAAGGTCGGCGCAAGTACCGAATAAGCAGTTTTATACGACAATGGTATCGCAAGTGGACTTTATCACGGGCGATATGTTCACACCTAACGCTTTACTTTACACTTTTACTTTCTCAACGCGCAGCGGACAGATAGGCGACTTCCTTAATACCTATATGGCGAAACACACGGCCAACATCGAGGGGCAAGCGACCAATCAGCTTTTCAAAGACACAACGCCTACATACACGAAAGCCGACATCACAGGCCAGACTGTCACGGATTCCGAATTGACAGCTGGAAAGTGGAAAGACAACGGCGGCACAGACGACTCCGCTTTGCGGGCATTGTTTACCAGTCAGATACCTCAAGAAGTCCAGACGATTGGCACGACCTTGCCGCCAGTACAGGGAGAAAGCTTTATACAAGATAGCCAGGTTCAAAATATAGTATATCACGGAACAACAAAAACTTTCACAGAATTTGACAAGGATACTCAAAGATTAGGAAGTCTGGGCAAAGGCTTTTACTTTACCAATAGCGAAGAAGTCGGACAAAAGCGCGGTAATATAATACGTGCTTTCATATCATTAAAGAATCCATTAATTGTAAGCAGTCAAGTTGATTTACTTAACCAGATAGTTAATAGATGGCCGGACGCTGGAAGGCTTAAAGGCGCGGTTAACATCACAGAATTCTTACAGAGCAAAGGCATTGACGGAGTTATATGGAATCGGCGCGACGGAACGACTGAATATGCCGTGTACGAACCGAATCAAATATCTATTAACAAACCAAAGACTAGACCCGAAGTTGTACAGTTATTACAAAATGATACAAGTGGACTATTTGACAGCGAATTAAAGGCTATAGTTATCGGCAGCAACTTCAATACGGGAACCTTGCCGCACGAGTTCGCGCATTTCTGGCTTGATAAGAACTTTCAGACGTGGAAAAGCGGCAAAGCAAGCGCGGAGTTCAACGCAGATTTTGGCCAGCTTGCGGACATATTGAACGTCACACGAGAGCAGAACGCCTTAACACGCGACCAACACGAGGCATACGCACGATTGACCGAGGCGTATATATTCGGAATAGGCTTGCCGGACGGTCGAGTGCCAATTATGAATGATTATCTTTCGTGGTTACCGCCGCAGTACAACACAATCAAGGATATACGGTACAGAGGCGTTGACGGCAAGTGGAAATATCCTATCTTGAACCAAGCCGCGCTTGATTATTTCGACCGTGCTTACAATATGCTTGCCGGAATGGGCGAGGGGCCGACCGCGCAGCAGTTTACGAACCAAAAGAACGGTAACGGCGACCCAATACCGACCGACCCCGACACGCAGAGGCAGCGCATTGACACGATAGACCGCGACGCTGGCCAACAGCTTGACTTGTCACAGATACCGCCGGACGTGGCCACGCAGGAGTTCGACTCGACCGTCGGCAAGCTTGACCCGCTGGTTGAAACCGAAATGAACGCCGTGGCCGCTTTACGGAAAGCCAACCAAGGCTTGATACAAAGAGTGTTGCCAGGCCGCAAGACGAACACGCGGGCGCAAATGGAGTCCGAAGCCAAAGCTTATATTGCCAAGAACAGGGCGAACGCCGAGGCCGTGGCCTTTGCAAGCCCTATCCCTGCCGGTGTTGATACGAACTTGCCAGCGGGCTATCGGCCATACCTTGACAACAACACGGGCATTGACCGCGCCGTCCTTATCCGTATGGTAATGGAAAACTATACGCCGAACAGCGCGGAATACAACGAACTTTACCATAACTTTGCCTTGCACCGGAGTTATGCGGGCAAGTCCAGCGGCTTGACCAACGACATTAACCAACAATTCTATATGCGCGGCTATATGGCAATAACCAAGGGAATGTTGGAAAAGACGGCCCTGGCCCGCTATGGCAAAGGTAAAGACAGCACAAACCGCTTTGTTGCCGAGATTGACGCTTTCGTAAGAGGCCGGGCAGACGCTATACTTGCAACCGCACCGGACACGGCGGCCAGAACCCAAGCCGTCAACGCCCTAATTCAAGCCGCACAGCAGCAATTCGGAGTTGCCGAGGGAGTAACCGCCCAGCTATTCCAAGATAACGTCGCGCGCGCGGTAAAACTCCGGCAAGACCAAAAGACCGCGTTCATAGATTGGGCGGAAAGATACATCAACCGCTTGACCGGCGCGGAACCCACCCACCTTGACCTTGCGAAGTTAATGGAAGTATCGGCCAAGGCGCAACAGGCACGGATAGATATTGACAGCGAGAACCCGACCGTGGCCGCTGCCGCCGGACTCGCCATAAGGCAATGGAAAGACTTTGTACGCGGAAAGGAAGTGCCGCAGCGGTTTATGAATAGGGTTATAGGCGAATACGCGCCCCGCGCTATGCTATCCGCGCCAAGCACACAGGCGTTTAACGTCGTGACGAACGTATGGCAGCACCAAGTCAACCAGCTTGCAATGCGGACGCTATACGGCAAGAATAACGTGGCAAGTCAAATAATAAGTAAAGAAAAAGCCAGACTCCGCGCCATATATGACGCAAGCGGTATCAGCGTCGCAAGACAGGCCGGAGTTGCCGACCCGTCGTTCATACTCGGCGAACGGATAGATATGTCCTTGCGCGGCGAACAGGGCTTGACGGCATTGCAGATAATTGACCCTATGCGCTTTATGGGAAAGGTGGACTTTGAGTTCAGAATTGACAGCTATCTTGACGCGTTGGCAAGAATGGCCACCCGTGACGCGGGCGGCGACGCGACCAAGGCCGCCGAACTGTTTAACGAGTACAAGAAACTGAACCCTGCGAACGATACCGCGCACCAACGACGGACAGAGGCTCGGCTTGTTGGCGACATCACGGTTTTCCAACAGGACGGAACGCTTGCAAACATCATTGTCAAAATGAGAAACTATCTTGATTACATAAACTTGACCGACTTTGGCAAGCCCGGCCATAAAGGGCTTGGAACCCTGGCCGTGCCGTTTGCAAAGATACCGGCCAACGTCGTCGAACTCGGCCTACGTGTTGCATATTCGCCGTTTGGCACAATAAAACGGACATTTACTGGCGAAAAAGCCACAATACAGCAGAGAATAGACCAAATAGGATTCGGAGTTACAGCAGCCATAGTCACGGCCTTGATTGCCGCTGGCAGCGATTACGAGGAACCCTATCGCAAAGGCGCATACGACCCGTTAACGCCGTACAATAGCATAAACATAGGCGGCTTGTGGTTCGATATTGACGGATTCGGTGCAATGGCCGGTCCGATAAGGTTTGCGCTTATGATACGCAACGCGATAGAGGCTGAGGACGAACTTGACCGCGCCGTCGGCCAAGGGGTTGTCGGCCTTGTCCACGCTTTGCCGTTCACGCCCGGCCGCGCCGACCTGGACGTGCTGGCCGCGAACCCGACGCGGGCCGCGTTAAGGCAAGGTTATACACAGGTCAATAAGCTTGTACCGTCCATAGTCCGGCAGCCGTTCGCAATGACAATGCGTACAATGGGGCAAGAGATAGACCCCGACAGCGCACCGGAGGCCGTCAGAGGCATAGCACGGTCGTTTGCCAGGCAATACGGCTTGGACGGCGAGGAAGTGCAGATAAACGATTTTATCCGGCTATTTTACAGCAGGGCGAAGTGGAACCCCGAACATAGCCGACAATAACGATATTCAGCCGGTCGCACCATTAGCGCGAGGGGATTTACAAGTTACCCCGTAACAAGGACACCGGCAGAACCAAAAGGCCAACGCGAGGCTGCCGAAGTTAACCGCCAGAAAGCATTGTCTTTACTGGCTTTTAACCATTGGCGAGTTTGTAGGGGATAAGAGGGAGGGGTTAATGGGGGATAAAGGGTTTACAGTTTGTTGGCGAACCGCGCTTTTAGACGTTAAAAGGGGATTTTGTAAAGAAATAAACGTAAAACTTTACGCTTGACACGCTTGCCGCCACTATGCTACACACGGTTAAGCCCTGGCCGTTGGTTGCGACTGGTACTCGCCGGAATGGGAGTTAAAGCCACGGGCGGTTCAAACAAAGAAAGGAACGCCAAAATGACAGCCGCAGTTGAGAATATCGAAAGGGTAAGGTTGAAAGCCTTGGTTGACCGGATTGTACGCTTGGAGGAGGAAAAAAAGAATCTCGCCGACGACATCAAAGAGGTTTATACCGAGGCCGAATGTAACGGTTACAGCAAAAAAGCCCTCCGCGTGGTTGCAAAGCTTTATGCCAGCGTGGACAAACTGGTTGATTATAACGAAATGACCAAGATTATCGAGTTATACAAGACCGAGGTCGGCCTGGAATAGCGTATATCAAAATATGCACAAACAACCTTGCAGATATTATAATATACACAAAAGCGGCTTTTATAATGTAATTGCCGCTTTTTTACCGATTGTTAATATCTTTTTTCGCCCTGCGTTGAATAATAACGTAAAATAATTTACATATTCTTTTACTTTTTTCTTGACATTGGAAAACGACTCGGCCATAATAGAGATACAAAGCGCGAAACGAACCGCGCCGCGTAGGGAAAAACAAACGAAAGGAAGTCATTATGAAATCACACATTAAAACAGTCTATCTATACGTTGACGGCAAGCGCGAACTCGACGCGGTGCAATGGGCGTTGGACAATGATATTATGCTGGCCGACGCGAAAGTCAAGCTGGCCTACAATTACAGGTGGGCCGATAAGGTCGAGTTCAAAGTGGAAAGGAGGGCGTAATGAGTATCAAGTTAGAGGTCGGAAAGACCTATGAAAACCAACTCGGCAAGCGAGTTTTTATCAAAGGCACGGGCGCAAAGTGGGATTTTCCAGTATTCGTTGGCGACGACGACCGGAATTATCTTGATTGCGGCAAGTTCTTGGATATGAACATAGACGTTTACAACCTTGTGAACGAAGTGCCGCACAGCGTAACGTACAACCTCTTGGTAAAGCAAGCAAAGGTTGATATGAAAATAATGCTGGTCAAGAAGTGGCAAAGCCACCTGGAATATCTTGACGAGTTCTTGAAAATGGGCGGCTATCCCAAAGAGGCCAGCCAGCGCGTTTTGCAGATAAACGAACTTATGACTGCCCTGCTGGACGAGCAATCGTTCAACGCGGCCCTGGTTGCCGCCGCGAAATTTTACCTTGCAGACACGAAAGGAATAAAAGAATGAAAGTATATCAAGTCATACGGACAACGCCATTATTCACGAACCATACAGTCGCCGGACTGTACGACAACAAGGCCGACGCACTCGCGCACCAGCGCAGACTTAAAGAGGCCACGGAAATCAAGGAATACGTCGAAACGCGCACCCTTGACGAAATGGTAAAGTCCGAAATCGCGCAGCAATATTCCAACAAAATGCTTGACCTTATCCACTCCGGCGAAATACCGACGCACGGGACCGAGGGCGACGCGCGCGCGGACTATAAAGACAAGTTCAACGCCGAGGAGTTTATGGCCGACGAACTGGCCGGAATGAATAGCATAATCGCCCTCAAAATCCGCGACCTTATGAAAGACGCGGTGTACGAGGTCGGGGATAGCTATGTATGAAAAAGCAGAAACGCAGGACAAACCCGATAGCGCGGGCTTTACGCCAGAATCCGGTGTTTAAGCCCCGCTACATCAAGGACAAGCGCGGAATTACCAAGCATAAAGGAAAGGAGGCCAAGGACGAATGAAACCAGTAAGCGATAAGCGCAAAAAGAAACTCGCGGCCAATGGCGACCGGCTTTTGTGGAACTCGACCTTTAAGATTAAGCCGTACAATATGAAACGGATTAAGTTAAGGGAAACCAGCCCGAAAGCCGCCGAACTTTGGAACAAATGCCGCCAGCGCGTTTTCAAGCTATGGGGCAAAAAGTGTTTTCTATGCGGCCGGGGGCCGTCGCAGACGATATTGGATTGCCACCACATCAGCGGACGCACCGGCGACGCGGCGGCCAGCAAGTATGACGAGCGCGTTATAGTGCCGCTTTGTTCGTGGTGTACTGGTTGTCGGGCGCACGACCACGCGGGAAAGGACGACAAGTTCTATGTCTTAAAAGAACGTATCGTAAAAGAAATGTTAAAAAGAGAGGAAGTATAAAATGGAAACACGAGGACGAAAACCCAACAGTTTTATGGCCTTGCGTGTAAAGGAAATGCGTAAGGAAAAGAAATCAACGCAGGAAATAGCCGCCGAAACAGGCTTGACCGCGCCTATGGTACGCTATTACTTGCGCTTGCCGGACACGCAACAGCACGAAAAGCGCGACTCCGTGGCGTCTTGCTTTTTTCGCCAGCCGGAGGCCATACAATACGAAATAGCGCGGGCAATCGGTTATCAAATGCCAAAGCCATTAAACAGCGAACTTTTGGATAAGGTGGTTAAGGATGCAATAGACGCAGCGATAGAGCAAGCCTTTGGCGACGTGGAGGAAATCGTGCATAATGGGCCGGTGGACGAGTCAAGCTTGCTTGGCCGGTGCATAGCGTTTTTGAACGGTAAAATCGAACCGCACGAAATAGACGAAAATTTTTCCCACGAGGAAATGAAACGCTTAACGTGCATTGAACCGTTTATGAATATGACGCACGAAATCTTTGGCGCGAAAAAAAGCAAGTACACCAAGGAACAGACGGTCGAGGCTTTGCGAAAGGCAGGGATTAAATGACTTGGAAAGCAAAAGAGTATTACCAAGGGTGGGAACGCAAACTACACGGCTTTAAGCTACACATAAACAGAACGCAAGCGTGGGTTGAACATAGGCTTACAACACATCTACGTTTATATGTTGACGATATTCCTTTGTTTGTCCGCTGTGACGATACAAAAGATGGCATAAAAAAAGCCAAGGAAACGCTGGAACAGGTAGCAACAACAATGTTTGAAAAGAAAGGAACTTGACTATGAAATACACGATTGACTATAAAGCAATACAGGAAGTCAGCAAACACCGAGGTTTGGCCGACGCAAACCCACAGATAAGCGGCATTATGATAAAGGACGAGGGCGCACACCGCCTATATGTCGCCACAAACGGTATGATGTTAATGGAAATCAAGACCGAACGGAACGGCGCGATACTCAAAAATCCGCTTGTCCTAATACCGGACGACCGCGCATTGCCACAGGTGGCCTTTTACACGAAAGACCCCGTGGAATTGGAACCGATAGGCGACGACCGCTGGATAGTGGACACCGGCAACCGGATTATAGCTTTCCGTGAATACAAAGACCAATTCGTGGACTATAAAAAGGTTTACCCAAAGAAAGGCCAGAAAGCAAGGTTTTTCGTCACTTTCGACCCGAACTTGTTTTCGCGGATTTTCCCGCTGGTACGAAACATCACGCCCATAATGGACGGCGACCAAGACGCGGCTATGTGGGAAATCGTGAAAGAGAACCGGAACTATACAATCGTTTTAATGCCTATGGCGAAAGGGTAAAGATAATGAATACGACAGCAAGCGAAATGCGCGGTATTAGGTCATTAGGTTGCGCGGTTTTATATCAAGCCTTATATGACCTTACCTTAAAGCCTGATGTAGGCAAAAAAGGTACTTATGCCGGCGTTAATACCGTGGCAACCAATCAGTCGTTATCCTTGTTCTTTTCAAGCGAAATCGCCTGGACAAGCCACTTGGAGTTGCTTTGCG
>Ga0123353_10003760_pt1 | contig 19318 bp, 13 predicted proteins | sample TergutLab28metaG_3_FD_92763 | JGI IMG/M metagenome (GOLD analysis project Ga0123353, IMG submission 92763) | Labiotermes labralis P3 segment gut microbial communities from Petit-Saut dam, French Guiana - Lab288 P3 | ecosystem: Host-associated > Arthropoda: Insects > Digestive system > Gut ... | reverse complement strand
GTTGGTTACACGCCAATTCGCCGGGGCATTCGCTGGAGCGACAGATGTTGGTGCAGTGATTGTTAGTCGATAATCACCACTTGTACCAGGGGACCCGCCTGTAGCCGGATTGTAGTTTCTATTGCTATAAGAGGAAACGCCGAGATAATATGTTCCTGCTGTATTGAACGTGTAGGTCAAACGCGAATACAAATCGACACCGGGTACTTTATCATCGTGACTGGCAAGTTCGCCACCAGCACTGTTGAAGAGACGAATGTACGTGTCCACATGGGTCCCACTTACGGGGAGAAAGGTTTCAAACGTAAATGGCTTTCCCAAATCAGCAGTGGAGACCGTGAAACGGTATATGTCAACATTGGTGAGTCGCCGCGTGCTGTTGAAGACTCCGTTGCTGTCGAACGTAACAGGTATTGCCGTTACAAATGTGCCGGATGTGGAACCGGTCGTTTCAGAAACACTTCCCGACCACGGCGAATTGCCCGCCGCGTTCCGCGCACGAACGCGGAATTGGTACGTGGCACCGGAAGTGAGACCACTCGCGACTGCCGTTGTCCCGTTGAATGTTATTGCCGGAGTCACCGAACCCCAATCGCCACCGGGGAAGCGACACTGAATCTGATAACTCGTTGCGCCGAACACAGGATTCCACGCCAGTGAAATCGTTGCTGCTGTCTTGTTAGTCACATATAAAGTCGGAGCGGTTGCCGGTGGTGGGTTGGAATCGGTCGTTTCAGAAACACTTCCCGACCACGGCGAATTGCCCGCCGCATTCCTCGCGCGAACGCGGAACTGGTACGTGGTGCCGGAAGTGAGTCCACTGACAACCGTCGTTGTCCCATTGAATGTCATTGCCGGACTAATCCCCCCCCAATCGCCACCGGGGAAGCGACACTGGATTTGGTAACTGGTCGCGCTGGGTACAGGATTCCACGCGAGCGAAATCGTTGCTGCTGTCTTGTGAGTAACATATAAAGTCGGAGCGGCTGCCGGTGGTGGGTTGGAAACGGTTGTTGCGGAAACACTGTACGACCATGGAGAATTGCCCGATACGTTCCGCGCACGAACTCGGAATTGATACGTGGTGCCGGAAGTGAGTCCGCTGGCGACTGCCCGGGTGCCGTTGAATGTTATTGCCGGAGTCACCGATCCCCAATCGCCACCGGGGAGGCGACACTGAATCTGATAACTCGTCGCGCCGAACACAGGATTCCACGCCAGTGAAATCGTTGTTGCTGTTTTGCCAGTGACTTGGAAACTCGTCGGCATGGATAGAGCAATGGGGACACTTCCATATTCGTACGCACCGATGTCAACTCTGTCGTTAGAAATACGGTACATGCCGTCAAGGTCGAAAATGCTTGCCACGTAATTATTGTTGCCGCTGTCCCGTGCCGGGGATGTGGACTGTAGACGCAAATCCCAATTCTTCCAAAGGTCCTTCGTCCAAGACGCTGTTGTATAGGGCGTGAACCTAATAAACCTCGGGTCGACATTGAATTTCGAGTTCTCAACATTTGCCACTGCTTTGCCGCTTGTTGTGGTATTTCCGATGAGAGAATAGTATGCGTCAATTCTATCGCTAGTATAGTTGCCCACAAAAACATCCGGCGTATTGGTGGAAGCAATGTTGTTGGCAACGATGGAGTTGAGCAGGTTAATACCGTAATAGGAATTATAGATACCGCCTCCTCTGCTTGCCGTATTACCGACAATCGTCGTGTTGACAATGGTGGAGACGGAACTACTACTAGAGCCGTAATAGTAAATACCGCCGCCTTCACCTGTTGCCTTGTTGCCCGCGATAAGTGAGTTATCAATGTACATCGTGTAGCTGACCCCGCCTATTCCACCGCTCCTGCTTGCCGAATTACCGGCAATGATGGAACCGCCCATATTCAGAGTCCCGCCGTCCATATAAATGCCGCCACCGTAGGAAGAGGTGATGCAGCCGATAATACTTGAGTTGATGAGATTAAGCGTTGTATTCCTTGAGTAAATACCAGCACCGTATTCACCGGAATTGGCTGTCCCGGTGTTCATGATATTGCAGTCAATAACATTAAATGTTCCGTTGGAACTATACATCCAGAGTCCTCTTCTGGTACCACCGGTTATCGTTAATCCGATAACCGTGACCGTTGCGTTTACGGAAGAGCGGTCAAATCCTAATACGGTTGTTGTGCTGCCCCCACCGGCAATGGTGATATTCTGTCCGTAACCGTCAATGGTGACGCTATTGTTGATGGATAGGAATGAATTGACCGTGATGGTTCTGCCTTTCAGCGAATCGGCAAAGGTGATTGTTACTCCCGGCTTGGCGTACAGTACCGCTTCCCGGAGCGAAACAACACCGTCGTTGGGGTTGACAACATCAGAATTCGTGGTGACAACACAGGCGGCCGAAACGGGAATGCGTGTGGTTGACCGCAGACCCGTACTATCCGTGATACGCAGCACAGCATCGCCGTGATAGCCATATTCGTAGGTGTGGGATGCGGCTGCGGAACTGCTTACAAAATTTCCATTATCGTAAAAATCCCATTCGTATCGGACAATTTGTCCCTTGGTGCTGTAAGAACTTGAAGAATTAAACGTAACAGTATTCGCCGAGGATGGGTTGGCACTGGAACTCGCGCTGCCGCTCGCTCTAATAAGACCGGAGCCAGTCATCGCCGCATCGGTGATGGCATCGACCACCGTTGTCCCGGTGGAAGTCTTGATAACCCTACCGCCGCTGATCTGCGAAAAGTAAGCATCAACAGTAGCCGAATTGGGTTGACCGGATTGGGAGGCTGGAGGCGATAAAAGACCTGTTGTGATCTGGGTGTTCGTTTCTCGGACTTTTTGGTTGACATCGGCAACCGTATAACCGGTACCATTGTCTTGGGCACGCCCCGATGTATCGGTAAGTAGGCAGATCACGTTTGTATTCAAGGGAGAAGAAAAAAGTCCCATGGCACTGATCAAGGCAGTGTTGATGCCATGGTGGTGTGCTTCCCTGCTCTGCTCGACTCCACCACCGGTTGACAATCCGTTGATCGCTGAACGGATTGCGCTCACACTGGTGGAGAAGCCCAGTTCTGTTCTGTATGCATAATTTCCAGACACTGAGTATGTCGTTGTGTCCCTGAAAGAAGCCACTGCGATCCGGATATTCGGAATGCTGTTTAACAACTGTTCCGCCATGGCAATAGCACTGTTTTTGACACTATTGATAGAAGATTCCATACTCCCGGTCGTGTCGATGAGTATTACGAAATTAGTCGTGGGGGGAACATGTGGAGTAATGGTAGGATTCGCATTTGTTTGTATTGTGATACTTACTGGAGCGGGATGATATAATGCTTCAATTTTCACAGCATATGCCCAATCATTAATTTCCAAAGCGTGTAGCTTCCCTGTGAGCCACACGGGACTGACAAAGTATGGGTCATTTGGTTTCCCTCCGGGATCACCCGGGGCGAAATCAAAAGAATCAATTACAAGTATTGAAATGGAGATATTTGCTTTAATAGTTGATTGTCCATTAACCGTCTCCTTTGTAAAATGGATATTTCCGTCAATTATCCTGTCATCCAACCCCCAAATACTACTTCCAATACCACCGGCAAGAAATCCTGGGATACTATTCAGAAAGTTACCACTGTTCGAAAAAAATTCACTAAGATCACCGGGACCAAACTCCAACTTCTTCTCCGCAGTCTCTATCACATCACCCAAGAACGTTCTTAAATTTATAGATTCGGGAAGAGGTTTTGATGAATTAATCATTTCAAGTGCTTTCGCCTTGACCAAATTTTCTATTTCTGTAACGGCTTCTTTTGTTTCTTTGGCATTCTTAAATCCAACTACCCCTCCATATCCTTCTACAAACATATCACCATCTGTTATAGAGACGACTTTAGGCTTGTACTTTGAATTCCCCTGTAAGTATGGTCCAAATACTCTGTCGTACAGGCTGTTGCCAACGGTAAGACCAAAGTTAAATACCAAACTTCGGAGCCACCTTTCCGCAGAGTTTGCATAAGCAGAAAGCGTGGCATCGTCTTTCCACCCATTAAATTCGCCTCCATAAATTTCGCTCCAAACTTCGGTGTAATTTCTCTTGCCTGTTATTGGATCCTTTTCATCTAAAAATTCATAACCTTTCTTTATACCATCTTTGTCGATCATAGGGTTTGTCCCATCACCATCTCGCTTCGTATAAGCAATCTCCCCCCACAACGAATCACCATCATTTGAAAATCCCCCTGCCATCATCCCGCCGAGTGCATCGGATGAGTGCGATAAACCGAGTAGATGCCCGCTTTCGTGGGCGATGACCATGATCAACTGCTGCTGGAACAGCGCAGCATCGATTCGTTCGGCAATCGTTTCGCTGAAGACAAACGCCTTGTCGTTGGGATTCACATTGCCGACATCGACCGATTCCGCGATGCCGAGGAAGTCGCCATACTGCAAAAATGCCTCATTCGTGCCGCCGACGTAAATCGTCGAGTAGTTACTCACTGGCGACGGAGCCAAAACGAATCGAACGTTCCACCCGACGTACAAGGTGTTCAGACTCTCACAAACTTCATTCATGAAATCGGAGACATCTTCACCGGTCGCAATACCGTGTGGCAGATTCAGCGGAGCGACCTTAAGGTTTTCCAGCCTGGCAGGACCATCGAACACGGTGTTCGACGTGCCGTGGTAGTCGAGAAGGATGATTTGGGGCTCTTCAGTATTCGCAGGCGGCAACGTCTGCCCGTTCGCAAACGGCACGAACGAAAACAGGCAAAGCAGAGCGAGCACCAGAGCGCGCAGATCGCACAGGCAGCCCTCTCTGCCCAATTTCCCCATATTGACAGAGCGCGAATTTTTCAACGACATGACCTTCCCTTTCACTCGTGTGCGGTTAAAATGTTGTTTGGCGGTACAGCAACCCTCTGGTGCCGCCCTTTCCTGATGGGAACAAACGACCAAATTGTTCCCGTTTTATACATAAGCACCCCCGCTACGCACAAGGGTACTGTACTTAGCATGCTGGTGTATGAACGCAAATATCGCGCCAAATATATTGTTTTGCAAACATAGTCGTTATCCTTTTTCACGTAAAGACTTACGAAAACAGTTCGGAACAACAAAAGAACTCGCCATATCAAAATGATGTTTCATTTTGATGCAACATGGTGAAAAGTGTAGTATTTTGCGACACGTGCCACAGTTTGATCGTTTTGCCGTTTGTTGTTTTACCGTCGAGTAGGCGGGGAGTTTTCTTTCTCTCCCGCCCCTCATCTCACCGGACGTGTGGATTTCCCCCATGCTATTGAGCTTGTTTTGTTCGAGGAAATGAGGTGAAAATGAGGTTTTCCTTTGCGTGACCTTCCGTTTGCACGCTACACATTCAAAAAACCGCCCCTTTTTGACAAACGCTCCCACGACAGTTGACCATTGTTCACCTTTTATAAGCAGAATTTATTTCTCAACTCTAATAAATAATCCATTGCTTCCTCAATTTCGCATTGTGACTTTGTTTGCGGGTTTACGTAGCGTGAATAGGCAATATAGGCGAGATAAAACACTTCCTCCAAGGATCGTACATTGTCGCGCCGTACACATTTTTGCTTATCAGTTGTCAATCCCCAACCTGCATAGAATGGTATCCCAAAAACGTGTACTTCCTTTCCGCACATCAAGGCTTCAAAGCCAAACTGACTGCTACAGACATACACTTTGTCACTGTACTCAATCAAGGAAATGGGGTTTATTGGTTCTGTCATTGCATATACATTGTCATGCGGTACCAATGCCGTATAATACCCCCCCTTCCTTCCTGTCATCGTATCAGGATGGGTTTTAACGATAATGTCTGCATCGGGATTCTCATTAATCGCGGATTGCAGCATGTCCACAAAAGTCTTTTCATTTGCCATTCCTTTGATAACACTCATGTCCCCATACGATTGGTCAACAACGAGTACCTTACTCACGCCTTCTCGTCCTATTTTTGGCACAAATATCGGCTGATGATTGTATTTGGTCAGGTGCGAATTCACAATTTTGTCAATACAACTTCTGGCACGACTTTTCTGCTCATCAGTGATGACTAATTCTTTATCGTTAAGCATTTGTTCTAACCTGCTCGAGCGAGTGGCATCAAAATAGGAAGTAACGTCATCCAAGGTAAACGAAATGCCTTTTCTATACTCATCGGGTACCTGATGGTCGGAAAAAGTCGTAAAACTTCTCAAAAAAGAATCACCGACAATGATGACTCTTCTATTTTTGCGATGTGCCTCCTTTGATATTTTGTTTCGTTTTTCAACATTTCGCTCTATTTCCCAGCGAATATAAACTTCTTCATCACCATTAAAAAAATCTCTTGGTTGAGGCGTCGGTTCAGGGAGTTCCAACAAAATGCTCAAGTAATTGTGTCGGAGGTCGTCGACAAAGTACCCCGAAACATCTTTCAGCCGTGCCAGTTCACGTTCGATACATTCAGGGTATTTGTCATTTTTAACCAGTTCACATTGTCGGTCCAGGAAATAGTCAGAGATAAACTCATCAAAGGTCATTTGAGAATTCTTGTTGTTTTCATAAATTTTCCGAATCTCTTCTTGCATGTGATTCAGAGAATTCATGTTATTTTCTTGAATTCTTTCATGCCTTTCTTGCAGGTTTTTATACTCTTCTTGTAAGTGTCGGTATGCCGCTTTGGTCCTAAATCTTTTTATGCTAAAGCCAAGAACCTTGAATATCACGGTAAAATCCGCACATTTTTCCATCTGGAAAAATAGTTTTCCAAAATTCTTAATCCATTTTCGCAAGCCTGACATGATCTTCATAAGTCTATAAGTTCTGCGTAAACCCTTTTTCTCTCAGTTTCAGTAGATATTCCATTGCTTCTTCAATTTCACAGCGACATTGCTTTTCGGGATTGACATAGTGCGAATACACAATGTAAGCAAGATAAAACACCTCTTCTAATGAACGTGTATTGTTACGACGATCGCATTTTTGCCGATCTCTCGTCAATCCCCAGCCAGCATAGAATGGCATCCCGAAAACATGGACTTCCTTACCGCACATCAGTGCCTCAAAGCCAAATTGCGAAGTGCAAACATATACTTTATCGCAATATTTTATCAATGAAATAGGATTTATTGGTTCGGTCATTGTGTAAATATTATCGTGTGGTTTTAGTTTGGTATAGTATCCACCTCTATTGCCTGTCATTGTGTCAGGGTGAGTTTTCACAATGATGTCCACATCAGGATTTTCTGCAATTGCACATTCCAACATCTTTTCAAACGTCACTTCACTTGCCATGCCTTTGGCGATGCTCCTGTCACCATACGATTGGTCAACGACGAGTATCTTTTTCACTCCATCCCGCCCTATTTTCGGTTCATAAATCGGCTGATGGTTGTATTTGCTCAAATGAGTCGAAACAATTTTGTCGATGCAATCCTGTGCCCGTTGCTTTTGCTCTCTGGTGACGATGTACTCCTTATCGTTGAGCATGAGTTCAAGTCGACTTGAACGTGTCGCATCATAATGGCTGGCAATGTCATCGGTAGTGAATGAGATTCCTTTTCTATATTCTTGTGGTGCTTGTTCATCCGCAAAGGTCGTAAAACATTTTAAAAATGAATCACTGGCAAAAATCACCTTTTTATTTCTGCGTCGTGCTTCTTCTAAAATCTTGACATATTCTGGGAGAGGCATCATTTCATAACAAATATAAACATCCTCATCACCACGGAACGTTCCGTCGGAACAGAATTCCGGAAGATTCAACCAGAGATTCCAATAATTATGCCTACAGTCGTTAGGCACATATTTTATAGTGTCTTTGATCTTTTTCAGCTCACTTTTGACACATTCAGGATACGTTTCGTCCTTAACCATTTCCCACTGTCGGTCTTGGAAACTATCAAAATAGGCTGTATCAAATCGTTGAAGTAAATTCCCATGGGCATGATGTAGTTCCCAATGTAATCCTTGCAACTCAGTATGCGATTCTCGCACCTCCCGATGCGATGCTTGTAACTCAGCATGCGATTCTTGTAACTTCCAATATAATCCCTGTAACTCAGTATGCGATTCGCGCACCTCCCGATGCGATGCTTGTAACTCAGCATGCGATTCTTGTAACTTCCAATATAATCCCTGTAACTCAGTATGCGATTCACGCACCTCTCGATGCGATGCTTGTAACTCAACATGCGATTCTTGTAACTTCCAATATAATCCCTGTAACTCAGTATGCGATTCTTGTAATACACGAAACTCACCCCACAAATTTTGACTTTCCTCGCGTAAATTGTGATAGGCAGCACGATGCCGAAATCTTTTTATACGAATGCAAAAAATGGTAATTGTCGTGGAAAAATCCGCATTTTTTTCTTTATGAAAAATAAACTGCCCAATGAATTTAATCCATTTTCGTAAGGGAAACATAATATCAGAAGAAAATTTTAACAGTGTTCATGAGGTTGCCAGTATGACAGGCAACTTTTCAGATCTTTCCGTACATTGTGGGGGCGTATAGCCACAACTAAATAGGCACCATAGACAATGATTTTTTGCCCGCCAGAACGGTTTGTCGTCAGTAAGCCAAAAACAATTGCTAGAACTATTTCAGGGAAATCCTTGCTTTATAAGCCTTTTTGCTCGCCCCCTTTTTTACCCCTCAAAGTACTAAAGGATCAGCAATTTTCAACAGGCAGCCTGCGCTTTTTTGAGGGTAGCAATACAAAATTACGCTTTTCCTACCACTCTGAGAACGGTCGAAAAAATTTCATGCCGTTCGGTTCTCAGTGGCATCATGCACAGACTGATTTCGTAATTCGACAACTTCTTTGGAAAGCAGACAGACCACTTCACTCAACAAGCGGATCTGGCGGTCAGCCAATGTTTCATGTCCAGGATTTGCAAAATTTGCAATGACAGATGTTTTTTGAGGCTTGCCCAGTATACGACGCAAGGACTGCTCCAGAGGGCGCATGCAAGCACGATTGACTTTTTTCAAAAATTTCACCAGAGATCGAAAGAATCTGTAATTGGTTCTTTTTAGCCACGTCACATCAGCATATTGAGTATCCGGGGTCAAATTCAAAAGATCGAGATAATGATCTCTCACTTGTTTTGGGAGATTTTTCTCTTCTTTAATGTAGGCAATCTCATCGTCATCAATGGTTCCTAGGATATTTTGTTTTACCTTATCCCGATATTCTGGAAACACGTAGTTGTATGCCCAATGGATAGCACAGAATTTCTGAAACAATAGTTTTTCTCGAAATTCTTCATATTTATCGATACCGATAAGGTATTGTTTGTTTAAGGCAAAAACAAGTGCCAGATTGGCAACATACTCTCCTTGTTGACCAACTTGAGAACCGGCACGATGCCGATAATAATACAGTTTTTGAGGAAGAAAAAGAACACGTGGCTGATGGACAAGAGAAACCCAGTGATAGTAGTTATCTTCAGGAAGATTTCCCTCTGGGAAACGAAAATCCACATTTTTCAGATAGGCGGTTCTAATCACACGAGTCCACGGAGCCCCTGGAAAGTTACAAAAGTCTTCGGCAACAGATTGCTGAGTCCAGTTGTTCATATCATCACCGCAGAAACACTTCTCCACCCCCGATTCATAAATGTCGTGAGCATAAAAAAATAGTACATCTGCTTCGCTCTGTTCCAGTCGGTAGTATGCCTTTTCACATAACGTCGTGTCCAACCAATCGTCGGAATCGACAAAATACAGGTACTTACTTTTAACGAGTGACAAGCCTGCGTTTCGCGCTTGTCCTGGACCGCCTCCGGTGTTTTCGCAAGAAACGATTTCGACCCGAGGATCCTTTTCGGCAAACTCTTTGAGAATTTCAAGCGACCCGTCCGTCGAAGAATGATCAACGCAAAGTATCTGTAATTCTTGTAGTGTCTGTCCTATAACGGACTCCAAGCACTGTCGCAAGTATTTTTCGACATTGTAAACGGGAATGATAATCGAAATTTTTGGTTGCATTGTTCTCCTCATTTTTTCTCTGTTTGTTGCGATGTTTTCTTGGAGAAGTCAAAAATTGTTTTTCCGAAAAGACGCAAATATCCATTCTTTCCAATACGACACTGAAAATATCGCTTCGGAATTTTTATTGCTTGCAGGAATTTGCCGACATGTGATGGGTGACTTTTTGGCAATGTTTGTCTATACTCACTGAGAACTTGCTTGTAAAATGGAGTTCTTTGTGCATACTTCCAATAGAAATCTCTATTGGGATTTTCACATCCATGATGCCAGGGCTTCCAAGCTGTGTAATGGACAATGTGTGGATCCTTCTCGGCTTCGCATATTTCCTCTTCTGATGGATGTATGATTCCACCAAATGCCAAAATTGTATCTATCGTTGCCTTGTTAAGGAGCATGTTCCATTTCAGTGGAACATAGGCAACGTTTCCCTGAAAGATTTCGTTTAGCAAGTCCTGTTCGACCCATTTCGCCTCTTGTATTCTCCTGCTACAAAGATCAATAATTTTTTTCTCAACATGGTCTTCTCGGAATTTTTTCACATTCAAGAGGATCATTCCCGCATTAAAGTACAGTTCTTTATGCGTACAGAATGCACCACACTCCGTTCTCTCTGCGACTACAGCAGCGTATTTTCCTTCAATATTAGTGTCATAAAGAGGGGCAAGGCTTGTCAGGACGATCATGTCCGAATCAAGAAACAAGGCTTTATCAATTTTCAGTGGTAATAATCGAGGGATCACTGTTTTGTAGTATCCCATGTAGCTCCCTTGATAAGCAGGTGTTTGCGGAAAACCATCAAAATAATCGACTTTCATGTCATAAAAATGAATGTCAAAACCGCATTTTCTTGCAAACGAGAGAAGAGTGGCTTTGCTCCTATCAGTGACATTCTCGCAAAAAAAGTGAAAAACAATGTCATCCACTGGATCTTTGTTGTCCATAATTGATGCAATCAATGTTGCTGAATGTGGCACGAAAAGATCGCTCGAGAGAATACAGATATTCATTTTTTCATTTGTCATCATAATGTCGTTTTTAAAGTTGGCGGAGTGTAGCGATTTTTTCCAAAGAGAGCAAGGGCTTTTTTTGGAAAAACTTACAAAAAATATCTATGGTAAGCAAGGAGTTTCGTCATGAATTTTCTTGGAGCAATCAAAAATTGTTTTGCCGAAAAGGCGAAAATATCCATTGCGTCCCGTACGGCACTGGACAAAACGTTTATGTTTCCAACGTGCTTTCAGGGATTTTAAGAATCGTGAAAGGGATATAGAGTTGTAGTATTCTCGAAGAACTTGCTGGTAAAACGGGGTTTTTCGGGCATATTTCCAATAGACATTTCTATTTTTGCAAAAATATCCAAAATGCCACGGCTTTTCCATGATAAAGTGAGTAATACTTGGATTTGCCGCAGACTGTTTGAGCCATTCTGCCGGATAACATGAACCGAGTTGATGCTCGGTGACGAAAATTTTGTAATAGACCGCATTCCCAATAAAACTGTTCCATATCGGCGGAACATAGACAACATTCCCCTGAAACACTTCATTGAGCATGTCTTGCTCCAAAAAAGTCATCTCCTGTAGTCTCGTTGTGGCAAGTTCTTTGATTTGATCCTCGATATGGTCCTCACGGTACTTTTTTAGATTCATGAGGATCATTCCCGCATTGAAGTAGGACTCACCATGCGTAAGAACAGAGCGTGTTTTTCTTTCGGCAACCACGGCGGCATATTTTCCTTCGATGTCGGTTTCGTAAAGTGGAGCCAGACTTGTCTGAACGATCATGTCTGAGTCGAGAAACAAAACTTTATCAATTTCTTGCGGCAATAACCGTGGAATGATGGTTTTGTAATAACCCATGTAACTCCCATCGTATTTGGAAAGACTAAAATTGCTATAGTCGTACTGGCGATAACCATCGAAATAGGCAACAGTCATATCGTAGAAATGAACATCAAAATCCCACTGCTTTCGCATTGTGAGAAGTGTTGCCTTGCTTTCGTCGGAAACATTCTCACAAAAATAGTGAAATACGATGTCGTCTGCTTGTGCTTTGTTCTCCATAATGGATACAATCAATGCCGCTGAATGAGGCACGAAAAGATCGCTGGAGAGAATGCAAATGTTCATTTTATCTTTTGTCGCCATAGTAAACATCCATAACAAAAGTGTGGAATGACCCAACACAGTATCAACCAATGATGAATCTCGCCTCCTCTAATACCGTCTCTTGTGCGGAATATTTGGGGACATATCCGATTCCCGTCTGTTTGTTTTTGGAGTAATAGACAGGTTTTACACCAGTCTTGACATTCCTCACTTTGTTTTCGGCGATCCTGTATTTCAATCCAAATTCTTTTTCAAAGCATCGGAGCAATTCCATTTTGCTCACCGGTTTGGCACTGTATAAATCGAGAGCCATATTGATATGCTTTTGTTCCAAGCACAACTCGACCAAGTGAAAAAAATCTTTAGGATGGGTATAGTCACGAAAAATATCAACATCATCCGTCTCAAAAACTCGGTTCTGCTTGACACAGGAAATCATTTCCGCCAAAAGGAACCGCGAATCTAAATCCAAAAAACGACTGAAAAAGGCAAAAACTCTTATGTCGATAATATTCAAATCCTGCATGGATCGGTGTTTCGCCTCCGCATACATCTTGACGATTTGGTAATAATCCGCCGGAGTCACTGAATTAACAGGAAAGACCGCTTGCGTGGTGTTCGTTACCGGCGTCTCGTAACTACCGCCAAAAACTGCACCACTACTGAAATGAATATATTTGCAATCCGTGTTTTTGTGGAGATAATCCAGAATAAGGTTATCAAAAAACTCCATCGTTGTAAAAAGCGTGGAATCGAATCCCTTGGAAGGGTCGGCAGGATCGCGATTGACAATACAGTTCAATACCACGTCGAACTTCTCTTGCGATAATCCCGAAAAGTCATCAGAGAGGACACAATCACGGCAACCTTGCGCCTTCCGAAATTCCGATATTCGAGAGAGATTTCTCGCAAATAATGTAAGTTCATACTTGTCTGATGCGTCAAATTGAACGATCAAACTCTTCGCAATATGACTGGTTGCGCCCAGTATCGCAATTCTTTTCGGTTTATTCATTTTGTCTTATCGAAGAAAGTCTTCGATTTTTTTCGTCAGTGTTTCTACATCCAAACCGAACATTTTTATCAGGTATTTTTGACTGCCGACGTGAGTGGTAAATTCCGATGGAAGCCCAAACCTACGGAACAAAACATCCTTTGGCCCTTTTTCGGCAAGCACTTCGGCGACCATGCTTCCTAACCCGCCTATAATGGAATGCTCCTCCAATGTCACGACTCGCTTGGTCTCATTGGCGGCACACAGAACCGTTTCTTCGTCAAACGGTTTCAATGTGTGCATACTGATAACTCGTGTCTCAATTCCACGGTTCGCCCTCAATCCTCTCGCAACATCCACCGCAGTAGAAAGCATGCCACCTGTGGTCATGATGGTTAAGTCATTGCCAGTGCATACTTCCAATGCCTTTCCGAACTTCCAATCAATGGGAGATTGATGAACGACCGCTTCCCCCCCTTTTCCCAGGCGAAGGTAGGCGGGACCAATGCCAGAACCTAAAAACTTTGTTGCTGCAATCACTTCTGTCGGGTCGCCCGGTGCCACCACATTCATGTTGGGCAATGCACGCATGATGGCAATATCCTCCGTTGCATAATGAGTCATCCCCAATGCACCGTAACACAATCCTCCGCCAACGGCAACCGAAACGACATTAGCATTGTGATAGCAAACATCGTTGCGCAGTTGTTCCAGGCAACGTAAAATCGGGAAATTGGCAATGGAATAGGTAAAAACAACGTTTCCGCACATTGCCAATCCCGCCGCAATTCCCGCCATGTTCTGCTCGGCAACACCGACGTTCATAAATCTGTCTGGATACGCATTCGCAAACTCATCCACGACATTAAACCCCAGATCAGCCACTAACAGCATAATCCGGTGATCGACGGCGGCTAATTCGGTTAATGTTTTGATAAAAGCATGTCTCATGACACTCGCGTTAATTCTTCAAGGGCTGTTTCGTATTCGTTACCTTTTGGAGTACGATAGTGCCACAAGAGTTCGTTCTCCATGAACGACACTCCCTTCCCTTTGACCGTGTGGGCAATCATGCACGTTGGCTTTCCATTTTGTAACGGTATTTTTGAAAGAACATTGAACAACTGATCAACATCATGACCATCGACTTCTCGTGTTTCCCAGCCAAACGATCTCCATTTTTCTGCAAATGGTTCGAGGTCTATAATGTTGGCGGTAGGACCGAGTGCCTGCATCTTGTTGTAATCGACGACGGCAACAAGGTTATCCAGTTGGTTTTGTGCGGCGAACATCACCGCTTCCCATGTCGAACCTTCATTGCATTCGCCATCACTCAGCAGCACAAAAGAACGGTAATCTTTTCCTCTTTTTTTCCCTGCCAAGGCAAACCCTGTTCCGATTGGCAACCCATGTCCGAGCGACCCGGAAGAAACGTCAACTCCAGGGACATGTTTTGTGGCATGTCCAGACAATTTTCCACCATCGCAATAAAAACGGTCAAGCCATTCATTCGGGAAAAAACCTTTCTCCGCCAAAGCGGCATACAACCCAGCTGCGGCATGCCCTTTGCTCAACACAAATCGGTCTCGCTGAGGATCGTTTGGATTCTGAGGATCCACTCGCAAAATCGCTCCATAGAGTACAGCAACGATCTCCGCCATGGAAAAATTCCCCCCCAAATGCGAGGCACCACTCTGTGAAATCATTCGGATGGCATGCAAACGAATATTCTTTGCAAAATCACGGAGATTTGCTGAATCGAAATCAACGTCGTTCTTCATATACTATAATCGTGTACGCTCCATTTAATGATAAAGGAGTGAATTGCATTTGTTTAATCGGTTTTGACCCATGCGGCTCTATAAACTATGCTGCTCTCACGACCTTCAGTGCCGTGCGTTCGCTCCAGATTTTCCACGGAGCGTTGCCGGAGTTCCACGCTTCTTCGAGGTGTATCTTGTCTCGCAACGTATCCATGCACTGCCAATATCCGTCATGCCGAAACGCCATCAGTTCGTCATCCGCAGCAAGGCATTCCAATCCTGCTCGTTCCAAAATATCGCTGTCGCCATGCAGGTAGTCGAAAATTTCTTCGTTAAACACCATGAAGCCGCCATTGATCCATCCTTCGCCGGTTTGCGGTTTTTCGCTAAATGAATCGACTCGGTCGCCATCGAAGTTGAGTGCGCCAAATCGCGAGGGAGGTCGGACGGCGGTCACGGTGGCAAGTTTACCGTGCGACCTGTGGAACTGCATCAAAGCGTGTAAATCAATGTTCGCCAGCCCATCGCCGTAAGTGACGATAAACGGTTCAGAGCCACGTAACCATTCCTCCATCCTTTTGATACGTCCCCCCGTCATTGTCGCCTGTCCGGTGTCGAAGAGGTGAACTTTCCATTGTTCCGGCGGAACTGCGTAATTTTGGATTTCGCCCGAACCGAGATCAACCACAATACTGCCGCCTGTCGTATGATAATTGGCGAAGTAGGACCGAATGATTTCCCCCTTGTAACCTGTAGCAATAAAAAAGTTCTCGAACGAAAATACGGAAAAATATTTCATCAGGTGCCAAAGGATCGGAAACTCACCGACCGAAATCATCGGCTTCGGTTTCAAATCCGTCTCCTCTGCAAAACGTGTTCCCAATCCACCAGCAAGAATGGCAACTTTCGTGTTCCTGCCAATATTGTTCTGAAAAGGTGGAGAATGCTGTGACATTTCCATCGTCATTTGTTAGAATCCTTTCTTTGCTAAAAAAGCATGCAAGCAACTGTACATCGTGTTGTTGCTCGCACCATTCCGTGGCGGAGTTTAGTATTTTTCACTCAATGGGTCAAGGGCAGTTTTTTTGAACGAGTTCCAAAATTGGGAAGCGTTCTCGCTCGGGTGGGAGTTGAGTGAGACCCGAAGTTTTTTCGGTTTTTCGGCTACGCCCGTACAGCCTTGCAGCCGTTTCGCCACGTCGAGGCTCCCGCTACGGGCTATTCCACTAGCCCTTCATTCTGAAGTATCACGTGGTACTCTTCCTCGGTCATGGTACAGTCGATCAATGCGAGAAATTGTCTCGTTGTCAGGTGGAGTTGCCGAGCCATATCGCCGATGAGTTTGGAACTGAGCGAACTGCCCATCATCCCGTGACTCACCATCACTTTCACTCCAGAATCGTCTCCATCGACATCACGAAAATAATACCAAATATGCTTTCCACCACTATCGCGACGGAATCCCTTCTTTCGTAGTGCTGCATCAATGTCGCGTCCCTTGCGTGTGCTACCCATCGACGACCTCCGCTACAGCGAGAAAGGCATATTTAATTGCCTTGGTTCGTGGAGAGTGGCGGCTGTCGTCCCTCTGGACGTAGTTCTTCCAGTTCATTTGAATATTGGAATAAACCGCTTCCAGAAGGTCTTTCCGATTTTCCCCATATACGTCGATAGAAAGTTCCGGGTAAATGACTTGTAAATACTCGTTCTCGTCAGGCTCTTCCGCTTCAGGATCATCAGGCATCCACGTCGGCGTTAATAAGAGCGGTTCATGAAATTTGATCGTTGCATTGCCATACGGGACTTCCCATATTTCAAAGGGGGCGAGCATCGTCTGATCGTCCACTACTGGCGACGAAAAATCGTTGATTAAATTTGCCATTGTATTGCGTCTCTTCTCTTGTATTTTATCAAACAATTATAGTGACAAACACAATCACCATCAAGTGCCGCAGTGCGTCCGCAGGACAAATCTGCAAAAGAGGTTTTGGTGGTGCTGCCGTTCGCAATAAACGCCCTCACTCTTGGTCATTGTCCACCCAAGTTGCCCCACATTTTTTAGCATCGTCAAAAAAACGTTCCAACTGCTGAAACGTTTCCACTTGGTTCTGCTCGTAAAACTGTTGATACCAGCGAATCGTGTTGTCTATCGTTTCCCGCAAATTCCAGATCGGCTTCCAGTTCAATCGCGTTTTCGCTTTGTCACAGTCGAGCATCAACAACGTCGTTTCATGCGGTTGCGGCTCTTTCGAGCCATCAACGCGAACTTTGCTCCAAACTTGCGACGCAATCTCGACAACTTCGCCGACCGTTACGTTGGACTCCGCATCCGGTCCGAAATTCCACGCTTCGGCGAATTCGCTTTTGCCCTCCAACAAATACTGTCCGAGCAACAAATAGCCGCTGAGCGGTTCGAGGACATGCTCCCACGGTCTCACTGCACCGGGCATACGGATGAACGTCGTCTCGCCACACGCTGCTGAACGCATCAAATCTGGTATTAAGCGGTCTTCCGCCCAATCACCACCGCCGACCACATTTCCCGCCCGGCAACTTGCAAGCAATTTGCCATCCGGTTCGTAAAATGATTTTCGAAAACTGCTCACCACTAATTCAGCACACGCCTTCGAGGCGGCGTAAGGATCGTAGCCACCGAGGATGTCCGTTTCCTTGTATCCACGTTGGACTTCCAAATTCTCATAAACCTTATCTGTCGTAATGACCACCACCGCCTTCACCGAATCGCACTGTCGAGCCGCTTTCAAAACGTTCGCCGTGCCGAGAACATTTGTGGAAAATGTTTCGAGCGGTTCTTTGTACGAACGACGGACAAGTGGCTGTGCCGCGAAGTGGAAAACAATTTCCGGTTGAAATTCACGCAGTGACTGACAGACCGCGTCGAAGTCACGAACATCGCCGAGATGGTCGTCAATGTTGAGCGAGTCTTTGACCAAAGAGTAATGATGGGGCTGCGTTGTCTGGGTATCGGAGAAGCCGCAAACTTTTGCCCCAAGCCATCGGCTCAGCCAGCAGGAAAGCCAACTCCCTTTGAACCCGGTATGCCCGGTCAAAAAAACTCGCCGGCCTCTGTAGATGTTGTTGAAAAGTTTCATGTACGATAATAGCAATTCTTCGGCAACCGTTTCCTGCGGGCTTTGGTCAAACAAATTCTGGTACCCTTGTTTGTTTCGGCACCGTTTGTTCCTGCGCAGTTTGTACCGGTACTCTTGCGCTCAGAGCAGGTTTGTTGAACGACCATACGATGGCACGGGCGCATGCAAAAGATGACCCGCGCCAGGTATATACTGCGCCACGCCAGTAAGTTCGTCTTTTTTACTTTGCGCTCTTTGCGTCTTTGCGGTAAAAAAATCCTTAACCGCAAGAGACGCAAGGTTCGCAAAGAATCGCAAAGGGAAAAAGGCACTTGTTTGACGTGTTACGGTACTTCATCAAGTCTTTGCGACGATTTCCAGCATAAGGGTGACTTCGCGTCGTGCGCCCATCATCTCCATTTCAACAATGGCACTCCGTTTGTGGCGGTTGATCTTCTTAATCTGACCCTCCAAACCAACGAGCGCACCGCTCGTCACTCGCACTGTATCGCCATCAATAAAACCCGTTGATCCAACAATACAGAAATTCTCGTCAAATAAACGCTCCCAGTGCAATCGCTCCTCTTCACGAACAACGACATCCTGTTTGTTGTCTCCGTAGTGGAGGAGCGAATAAATATTTTCTGTCTCTGCTAATGCGTCTGCCAGCGTCTCTGCGATGAGAGTTGGTTCAATTGCCGTCTGAAGAAAAATATAACCCGGAAAGAGCGGTTTTCGTACCTTTTGCACCTTCCCCTTTTTCCGATAGGGAGTTTCCACCGTCGGAACGAAGGGGAAAAAGACCTCGTCGTTCAATCTTTCTTTGAGTGTACGAACCAATTCGGCTTCCAACCCCGTCCGCACGAACAACACCACCCAATTTTTCATCATCGCTTTCTCCTTCTCATCGTCACTGTCTCCGCGACACATCTCCGCCATGATCGCTCGCATTGCCATGCGAGCGATTGAAACATTGTTCGAATGCTCTTGCTGATATTAACGTGTTCAAGCCAACGATTAACGCTTGCAAGTGCTGTGGTTTGTGGGCATTTCCCTGACGACACTGAAAACACTGCCGACACCAAAAAAAGTAACTGTCTATTTTCTCCTTTTTCTTTGCCTATTTTCACATATTGCCTTTCCCATTTTGACTCCGCACTGGCAAATTGTTAAAAATGGGCAAAATGGCGAATTGTTTCTTCGCGTTTTTGCGGTGAAATAGATAAGGGTTTTCACTTTGCAAGGCGTTTTTGAGTCTGATTTTCCAGGGAAAACGCCCCTCGCCGCGCCAATGGGAAAACTGCCGTTGGGCGTAAGCGGCTACGCCACGAGTCCGC
>Ga0123353_10003759_pt1 | contig 19319 bp, 20 predicted proteins | sample TergutLab28metaG_3_FD_92763 | JGI IMG/M metagenome (GOLD analysis project Ga0123353, IMG submission 92763) | Labiotermes labralis P3 segment gut microbial communities from Petit-Saut dam, French Guiana - Lab288 P3 | ecosystem: Host-associated > Arthropoda: Insects > Digestive system > Gut ... | reverse complement strand
TGCTCATCTACGACTGGTTCACCCTCACCCGCCAGCAGTGGGCCGCGCTGATCCTGGCCACCGCCCTGGTGCTGTTTTCCGAGGCCCTGAACACCGCGCTGGAGGCCCTGGTGGACCTCGTCAGCCCGGAAAGGCACCCCCTGGCCGCCAAGGCGAAGGACGTGGGCGCGGGGGCTGTGCTGGTCTGCTGTGTGGGCGCGGTGGCGGTGGGGCTGGCGGTGCTGTGGCAGCCCGCGGCCTTCCGCGCGCTGGCCGTGTATTACAAAACCAGGCCCCTGATGCTGCTGGCGCTGGCGGGCTGCCTGGCGGCCACGGGGCTGTGGGTGTTCCCGGATTGGGGCAGGAAAAAGGAGCTTCTATGAAAAAAACCGCTTTCATCGCCATCGTTGGCTGCCCGAACGTGGGCAAATCCTCCGTCCTCAACACCCTGCTGGGCGAAAAGGTCGCCATTGTCAGCGAAAAGCCGCAGACCACGCGCACGCGCATCATGGGCGTGCGCACCGAGGGCGCGCGGCAGCTGGTCTTCACCGACACCCCCGGCCTGCACCGCCCGCGCACCAAGCTCGGCGAGCACATGGCCAAAGCCGTGCGGGAGGGCATGGACGGCGTGGATGCCTGCCTGCTGGTGGCGGAGGCCACGGGCAAGGGCCTGCGCCCGCAGGAGGAGCAGCTGCTGGCAGGCTTCGCGAAACAGCGCACGCCGGTGATCCTGTTGCTGAATAAGATCGACCTGCTGCGCCGCAAAGAAGATTTGATGGAGCGCATCCTGCTGTTCAGCCAGGCCTGCGATTTCGCGGCGGTGGTGCCCTGTTCGGTGAAAACCGGCGAGAACATGGACGCCCTGCGCGAGGAGCTGGCGGCCCTGTGCGACAGGCTGGATTTGGCCGAGGGCTTCTATTTCCCCGAGGACACCCTCACCGACCAGCCCGAGCGCGTGCTGGCCGCCGAGCTGCTGCGCGAGCAGCTGCTGCGCCACCTGGAGGAGGAAATCCCCCACGGCACAGCGGTGGTCATCGAAAAAATGCGGGAGCGCGCGGGCGATTCCGATCTGCTGGACATCGAGGCCACCATCTTCTGCGAACGCGAAAGCCATAAGGGCATGATCATCGGCAAAGGCGGCGCGATGCTCAAAAAGATCGCCAGCGCGGCCCGGGCCGAGCTCGAGGCCTTCTTCCAGTGCCGCGTAAACCTCCAGTGCTGGGTGAAGGTCAAGGAGGGCTGGCGCAACCGCGAGGGGGTTATACGGAATTTCGGGCTGGAATAATTTATGGGCGCTACGCCCCCCGCTGTAGGGGCTTCGTGCCAGCCGCCCGAACCATATGACAACTATTTTCTTCACACCCCTTTACAATCCTTTCCCGGGGCTGTATAATACTCTTATAATGGATATAATTTTGTGAATTGGGAGAACTGTTTTTCGCATGCGTTATGAAAATGAACCCTGTGTCGGCTGCGGGCAGGCCCTGCAGCCCGACACCGACGATATCGTCGTCTGCCCCGAATGCGGCGCGCCCATGCACCGCCACTGCTGGAACGAGGCCGGCACATGCCCCTTTGGCGGCCTGCACGGGGGGGGCTTCGCCTGGACCCCCACCGTCGCGCCGCCCGAGACGGAATCCCCGCCCGAAGCGGAGCGGCCCGGCGCCATCTGCCCCAACTGCGGCGAAAACTGCCCCCCCGACGCCCTGCGCTGCGAGAACTGCGGCGCGGATTTCGAGGAGTTCACCAACGCGATGCGCCTGCGCTTCGAGCAGGATCAGCTGCGCCGGGAGCAGTATATGCGGGAGAATTTTCCCGTCTACACGGTCAACGGCCGCAAGGTGACCATGGGGGATACCCTGGACGGCCAGCCGGTGGAGGAAATCGCCCTGCAGCTGCGCGGGCCGCGCCGCGCCGTGGCGCGCTACCTGGAGCGCTTCGAGCGCAACGGGCGCCTGGGCTGGAACTGGGCGGCCTTCCTGCTGGGGCCCTACTGGTTCTTTTTCCGCAAGCTCTACAGGCCGGCGCTGCTGCTGGCGGCGGCGCTGCTGGCGCTGGCGCTGGGCATCGCCCCGGTGAGCAGCGCGGTGACAGACCGCTCGTGGCAGTGCATGGAGCAGATGCAGGCGGCGGATAGCGACGCCTCCACGCAGGCGGCCCTGAACAGTTTTTCCCAGGATATGGGCAAATATTTTCGCAGCTACCGTTGGCAGATCTTCGCCTGCGCGGGGGCGTTTCTCGCGTTGCGCGTGGCCGCGGGCCTGCTGGCCGACCAGCTGCTGCGCCGCAAGATATGGGAGAACATCGAATATGCCCGCGAGGAGGGCGCCACCGCCGACGGCCCGGGGCAGCGCTTTGGGCGGCACCAGCTGCTCATCCGCCTGGGCGGGTTTTCGCTGGTCACCCCGGTGCTGTGCTATTGGGCCCTGCGGCTGCTGCCCGGGATCATCCTCGACGCGCTGACCTGGATAACGAAATAGGATCGTTAATTATCTTTTACCGAAGGAGGCCCCCATGAAAGTCAGAAAAGCCATCATCCCCGCCGCGGGGCTGGGCACGCGCGTACTGCCGGCCAGCAAGGCCGTGCCCAAAGAGATGCTCAACATCGTGGACAAGCCCGCCATCCAGTATATTGTGGAGGAGGCCGTGGCCGCCGGGATCGAGGACATCCTCATCATCACCAACCGGGGCAAAAGCGCCATCGAGGACCACTTCGACCACGCCTTCGAGCTGGAAACCCAGCTGGCCGCCAACCCGAAAAAGGCGGACATCTACGGGCAGGTGCTGCAGGCCTCGACCATCCAGGCGAATATCTACTACCTGCGCCAGAAGATCACAAAGGGGCTGGGCCACGCGATTCTGTGCGGCAAAAGCTTCATCGGCGACGAGCCCTTCGCCGTGCTCTACGGTGACGACGTCATTCTGGGCGAGGACCCCGTGACAGCCCAGCTGGCCCGTGTGGGCGCGGAGTTCGGCTGCGGCGTGGTGGGCGTGAAGGAGGTCCATCGCGACGACGTGCCGAAGTACTGCTCCGTGGAAAACACGCCCCTGCGGGACAACATCATGCGGGTGACAAGCATCGTGGAAAAGCCCGCGCCCGGCACGTTCAGCTCCTGCTATTCCATCCTGGGGCGGGTGATTTTACCGCCGGAAATCTTCGCCATGCTGGAGGAGGGCTGCGCCGCCATGCCGGCCGGGGAGGAATATTACCTCACCGACGCCCTTTCGGATCTCGGCAAGGCGGGCAAGCTGCTGGCTGTGGACTTCAATGGCACCCGCTATGACATGGGCAACAAGCTGGGCATTCTGCAGGCCAACTGCGAGGTAGCGCTGGACCACCCGGAAATCGGCGCGCAGGCCCGGGCATATATCAAGGCTTTGGCCGCAAAAATCTAAAATTTTTTGGCAGGCTACTGAGGATTTTGTCCGGCTGCGCCGACAAATATATACCTAAACCACAAAAACAGAACAAGGAGGCAATCTGCATGAACTTCAACGACTTCTTTTCAGGGCTGACCGCCGTGACGGAATGGATCGAGACTTTCCTCATCAACGGGCTTCTGGGCCAGGGCTTCCGGTACATCAAGGACGCCGTAAGCACCTACCTGGCGTTCAAACCCATTATCGACTTCTTCACCATGCTTTTCGGCCTGTTCGGCGCCGGCTGAGCCACATCCCCCGGGCAAATCAGACCCGCCGGGTTTCTTTCGAGAACCCGGCGGGTTTTTTCGTTTTCGTTTCAGGTCTACTTAATATACCCGCTTCTTCTTCGGCTCCGTAAGCGCGTTGGCCTGCTCAAGCAGGGCCAGGCGCTGGTCCGGCGTACCTGAACGGTAGAGAATCACCAAGTACTGCTCTTCGCGGGTCAGCTGCGAAAAACGGGACACGGAATCGTTGACCAGCACGGCCTCCAGGTTCTCCTCCGGCGAGCCGCTTTCCAGCTGCTGCGCGGGCAGCTCCTCGCCCACCAGCATAGCTAGGCTGATCTGAAAGAACTGGGCCAGCCGTATGAGTATATCTATGTTGATCTTCGTGCGCCCGCTTTCGTAATAGGCGTAGGACGAGCGGTCAAGATGCAGATAATCGGCTACCTGTTGCTGGGTCAGCCCGTTTTCCTTTCGAAGCGTTTTCAAGAGCTTGACATAATGCATGCGTTTCATCCCCTATTCATCTCGGCTTGTGTTCACCTGTGCCGTATTATACCATACTTTTTTCCATTTTGGAAGTCTAGGTGTCACAATTTCACGTGAGGGAATTTCATCCATTTTTCGAAGGTTTGCGTTTTAAGACCCAAAAGCGAGCACGGCCCGCAGGAAATATACCAGGCCGTAAAACACCGGCACATGCAGCAGATAGATCGGAAGGGCGTGCCGCCCCAGCAGGCCAAAAAACAGCATGTGCTTTTTGTAGCAGAAGTCCGGGAAACCGCCGTTTTCCGTATATCGCCCCATAAAACTGCCGAACAGGAACAGGAAGCAATACGGCAGCAGCGGAAAGAAGTCCCACGACACGAAATCCGGCCCGTGGAAGCCCAGGAAGGCCAGCGTATTGCTCTGGTAGAGGCGCTCCGGCAGATCGATATGGAGCCCGAACATGCCCAGGTATCCCTGGCCCACCGGCGCGGTGAGGAAAAACAGCGCCAGGCACAGCAGCACGCCCAAAAAGGCGGGAATCTTGTCGAAGACCCTTTTGCCGAAGCCGAACAGCAGCGTGGAAAGGGCCAGCAGGTGCAGGATGCCGAACCACACCTGGGTATCCTGAAAGCCCAGGGCGGGCAGCAGCAGCACCGTGGCAAGGGTGATGCCCATGGCGAACACCAGCAACAGCAGGCCCCGCCGCTTCACGTCGTGGGAAAGGCGCGAGCAGATACCGGCGATCAGGATGAACATCGCGGCGAACACGGGCTGCGCCGGCTGGAAAAACTCGTAGAACTTCATCCCCCACCCCACGGCAAATTGGGTGGCCAGAATGAAGAAGGCGTGGTAACACACCATGGCCAGCACACAGATGCCGCGCATCTCGTCAAGCAGGGCGATGCGCTTCTTATCGACGCCGCCCTTTGCGCCCGCGCCGATCTTTTTATTCAGTTCCGCGGCTGCCGCGTCCACCTCCGCTTCGGTTTTCGCGTTTGCCAGCTTGGTCATATCCTGCACGCCGTCCAATCCGCTCCCCCCCTAATAAGATCACTCGCCGCAGGGCTGCCTGCGCGCCACACAGGCCTCCAGCGCCACAAAATCGTAGATATCCCTCTCAAACAGCCCGCAGGCCACCTTATAGCGCTCCAGCGGCAGGGTTTCCAGCGTAAAGCCACCCTCTATACACGCGGCCACCAGCGCCCCCACGGCCCTGTAGGCGTCCCGGAAGGGCATCCCCTTGCCCACCAGGTAATCCGCGCAGTCCGTGGCGTTGATAAAGCCCCCCGCTGCCGCCGCGCGCATATTGCCCGGCAGAACCTTCATCGTGGCCACCATGGGTGCGGCGGCCTCCAGGCACGCGCACACGGTGTCAAAGGCGTCGAAGATGGCCTCCTTGTCCTCCTGCATGTCCTTGTTGTAGGCCAGCGGCAGGCCCTTGAGCATCGCCAGCAGGGCCGTCAGGTCTCCGAACACCCGCCCGCTTTTGCCGCGGATGAGCTCGGCCAGGTCGGGGTTCTTCTTCTGCGGCATGATGCTCGAGCCCGTGGTGTAGGCGTCGTCCAGATCCACGAAGCGAAACTCCCAGCTGCACCAGAGGATGAGCTCCTCGCTCAGGCGCGAAAGGTGCACCATCACCAGCGATAGCGCCGCCGCCAGCTCTACGCAGAAATCCCGGTCCGACACACCGTCGAGGGTGCTGGCTGTAAAGCCGTCGAAGCCCAGCTTTTCCGCCGTAAACGCCCGGTCGATGGGATAGCCTGTCCCGGCCAGGGCCCCGCTGCCCAGCGGGCACACGTTCATGCGCCCCACAGCGTCCTCCAGGCGGCCTATATCGCGCCGGAACATCTCCTCGTATGCCAGCATATGCTGCGCGAACAACACGGGCTGCGCGCGCTGCAAATGCGTGTAGCCGGGCATCACCGCGCCGGGGTTCGTCTCGCCCTGCCTGCGCAGGGCCCCGATGAAGCCCTCCAGCAGTTCGCGGAGCTCCCCATACCTTTCGCGCAGGTAGAGCCGCAGGTCGGTGGCCACCTGGTCGTTGCGGCTGCGGCCCGTGTGCAGGCGTTTGCCGGCGTCCCCGATGCGGGCGGTCAGCTCCGCCTCCACGAAGGTGTGGATGTCCTCCGCCTGCGGGTCGATAGCCAGGGCCCCGCTTTCCAGGTCCGCCAGGATGCCCTCCAGCCCCGCGCGTATCGCCTCGCCGTCCGCCGGGGGGATGATCCCCTGCCGGGCCAGCATTTCGGCATGTGCCAAAGAGCCCGCTATATCCGCGCGGGCCATGCGGCTATCCACCGCGATGGAGGCGTTGAAGTCGCTGGCGGCCTTTGCCGCCCCCTTGCTGAAGCGGCCTGCCCAAAGATTCATGACGGTCCCTCTTTTTCTATATGTATGATACCACACTCTATCGCAAAAAGCAACAGCATATTGTGTGATTTTGCGAAAAATCGCGGAAATACCACAATATTTTCCCTATGCGCATTATCGCGGATCGCTGGCTGGCTCCACCTCCACCAGCGCGGCGTCCGCCTTGCGCAGCGAAAGCGCGTAGCCCCGCACCAGGATTTCGATGGGGTCGCCCAGCGGCGCGATCTTACGCGCCCGGATGGGCGTGCCGGGGGTCAGGCCCATTTCCATGACACGCCGCCGCAGCGCGCCCTGGCCGTGGATACATATCACGCGCGCGCCCATACCGGGCTTCAGGTCTTTCAGGGTCCGCATGCAACCACCCCGGTACATTATATCACAGCCCGCGCAGGAATACAACTATGGGATACAGCAACGTATCCCAAAAAAAATTTTTTTCGGAATCCTCATTTCCTGCGCAAAAAACTGCGCCAAAAACCCGTTTTCCCGGGGGATAGTGGAGGGGTATTTCTCTGCCGCACCTTGACAACTGAAAAACTGTCATAAAGCCCGCAGGCTTTGTGGGGTGTAAAAAAGACCCCCACCCTTGCGGGCAGGGGTCCGTGCATTCATTCCTTGGCAGTCAACCATCATTTGCTGGCCGCGTCCTTGGAAATGCGGGACATTTGAGTCTTAGTCGTCCTTCTTCTTCATGCATACGAACGCAGCGGCGGCCACCGCGGAAAGGGCGGCGAAGCTGGCGATCGCAATCACGGAAGAGGTGCTGTCGCCCGTGGGGGGCTTGGTGGGGCAGGGCGCGCAGGTGTACATGCCGCAAAGGAAGGAAACGAAGTCATTGCTCATGCATTCCTCGAGCTTCTTGGCAACGTCGGTGCCTTCCAGGCCCAGCTTCTCGATCAGGCCGGCAGCAACGGTTTCGCCGGTGTCGGTCGGGAGCTTGCCAGCATCGGGGGCTTCGCCCTTCGGCAGGTCGAGATCCTTGGATACCTTGGCCCAGACGTCGTCGAAGGCGGCCTGCAACTGATCCAAACCGACGGTGGCGGCGAGATCCTCAGCGACCTTCTTGAAGTCGTCGGCGGCGGCGGCGGAGGCCATCACGGCCATGGACAGGGCCAGTGCGAGTGCGAGTACCAGTGCGAATACCTTTTTCATGGGGTTCATCCTTTCCTATTGCTAATAATTTAGTTTGCCCACACAAGACAACTATGCTCCAATATGATACCACTGTTTTGCCCGTTTGTCAACCCTAATTTTGAATTTTTTATGAATTTCCCTGTCTTTGGCTTTATTTCCCGGATTCAAGAGTTTTTCCGGGCATTTTAGGGGATTTTGCATAAATGTTATGCGTCCTGATCGATATATTGCCAGGCAATTTTGATGCTGGTGCCGCTGGTGCGGTAGGTCTCCGGGTTGTCCTTTGCGGGGGAGCCCTCCCGGAAGCCGGCGTTGCGCAGCCCGCCCGCAAATTTGCTTAGCATTTCCTCGGTGGGGAACTGGATATTGGCCACCATGATGACCTCGGGCTTGTTGTTGTACTGGAAGAAGGAGCCTGGCACGAAGCCGGTGAGCCACCAGGCGGATTCCGGCCCGCGGGTGAACAGGTACTTCGTGTTCTTGGTGGCGAAGTTGTGCTGGTAAACGTCCATGGCCATCACCAGCTCCTCCTCGGCCACGGCGGCGTAGTAGTGCTCCGCGGTGGAGGTGCTGGGCTTGGTGTAGACGCCGATCTCGCCGCCGAGCATCACCAGGCCGTAGCGGCCCTTCCACAGCTGGATCATCCAGTCCTTTTCCACCGGCCTGCCCCAGCGGTCGGTCTCGTAGAGGGGGTTGCCGCTGTCGTCGTAGAGGACCTTGCCCTTCTCGTCCCCGGTGGTGCCCAGCTTATACACGTAGCCGTAGCGGAACTTGACGCGCACGGTGGCGTACACCAGCTGGATCAGCGGGGCGGCCAGGTCATAAATCGTGTTGAAGCCGAACTGCTTCTGCCAGGGCTCATGCTCCACGTAGAAGATGCCGTTCTTGTCCATCTTGTAGCCCAGCAGCTTCAGGGCCTCCTGCTTTTCCCGGGGGGTCATGTTGCTGTTGTTGATCTCGTCTTTGGCCGCCTGGTAGGGGTCGGTGGTGCCGGTTGGCTTGGCCGTGGTGGCGATGGGCGGGGCGGTGGCCAGCGGCTTGGTGGTGGTGGGCTTGGTGGAGGCCTTGGTGGTGCTTTCGTTCAGGTTGCCAAGGTCGGTGACGTCCGTTTCGGATTCGTCGCCCTGCTCGGCATAGAGCGTGCGCAGGCCGCCGATGTCCTCGATCATCACGGAAATGGAGCGGCCGTCCGCGGTGATGCTGGTGATGTCGCCGGAGTCGTCCAGGGTGGTGACGTTGGCGGTGATTACGCTCTTGTCGCTGACGACCACCGACTCGCCCGTGGCGGTGCGCAGGATATACAGGTCGATCACCGTGACCTTGTTGTCGTCGTCGATGGTGCCGAAGGCGATCCAGCCCGCCGGGATGCCAGCGGCGGCCGGGGCGAGCTCCGCTTCGCTGGTGTAGTCATTCGGTATGGGGTCGGGGACCTCCTCCTTCTTGCAGGCGGCCAGCCCGCCGATCAGAAGCACGGCACACAGCGCCAGCGCCAGTATACGTTTCATAGTGACTCTTCCTTTCGTGTGAAATATAGTTTTGTGCGGTAAATTATAAAATCCCGTGAAACTGCCTGTGCAGATATGGGGATATTATAGCAGAGTATGGCGGGGTTGTCAATTACAAATTGTGGTATGCGGTGTCGCAATACGCGCAGCGGTAGAGCGGCGGGGTTTCACGCGCCAGCCGGAACACCTGGTCCACCTCCTGCTCCGCCGTGGTGATACAGCGGGGGTTCTTGCAGCGGATGACGTTCACCAGCTCGCCCGGCAATTGCAGCCGCTTTTTTTCCACCAATTTCCCGCCCCGTATGATGTTGATGGTGATGTTCTGGTCGATAAAGCCCAGGGCGTCCAGGTCCAGGCCGATCATCTCGTCGATCTTGATCAGGTCCTTTTTGCCCATCTTCTTGCTTTTCACGTTCTTGATCACGGCCACGGTGCTGTCCAGCTCGTCCAGGCGCAGCGCGGCGTAGATCTGCATGGCCCGCCCGGCCTGTATGTGGTCCAGCACGATGCCGTTGGTGATGGAATCGATGTTCATGAGCTTGTTCTCCTATTTAGGCAACTATCGTTGCCGTCTCGATAATTGTCCACATGCAAAGAAACCGTTTCACTACATATGTCAGACTCTCTCCGCTTGTGGGGCCTGTAGCCCTGGAATGCACACTTACACCTGTCACAAGGGAATTCCTCGTCAGCTTTTCTCCATAGAATCCAGTTAATGCTCCATTTGCAAATCGCCAATCATCATATGGGTCATCTCCCTCGAACAAAGTCCCGACAACTTCAATATAGCCCTCTTCCACCAGCCAATCATAATCGTATGGCAAAAGCGTGATGTTGTGTTTGATGCAATACGCTTTAATGGCTTTCTCCAGCTTGGCGGTATCGGCCAGTTTCACATTCCCAAGATTAATCGCAAGGTATTTTTTATCTGTTAACTTTTTTTCCTGGACAACCGCTTTGAACACCGCAAGATACGCATTCTCCTGCCCAAAACCCCATGTGGCGAAGGGAAGTAGCGTGAAGAACGCCATAATCGAAGCGAGTAGCTTTTGCATGGGTGGAACCTCCCCTAATTAATTCTGGTTTGGTGAAAGCGCACGAGGACGCGATGCTCCGCCCCTCAAAACCCGCCCAGCAGCTTGATGATCAGCGCCATGCGGATGTACTTGCCGTACAGGGCCTGCTCGAAGTAGCGGGCATGGGGGTCGTTATCCACCTTCACGCTGATTTCGTTGACCCGGGGCAACGGGTGCATGACGATCATCTCTTTCTTCGCCGCGGCAAGCTTGGGCACGTCGAGGACGAAGCTGTCCTTCAGGCGCACGTAGTCGGCCTCGTTGAAGAAGCGCTCGCGCTGCACGCGGGTCATGTACAGCACGTCGAGCTCCGGCATAACGGCCTCCATGGAGCGCACCTCCTCGAAGCTGCACCCGCGCCGGCGCATCATGTCGGTCACGTAATCGGGCGCGCATAATTCCTTCGGGGAAATCAGCACGAAGTGGGTGCCGGGGTAGCGGCACATGGCGGCCACCAGGCTGTGCACCGTGCGCCCGAACTTCAAGTCGCCGCACAGGCCCACGGTCAGGCCCTCCAGCCGCCCGAACTCCCGGTGGATGGTGGTCAGATCCGCCAAGGTCTGCGTGGGGTGGTTGTGCCCGCCGTCCCCCGCGTTGATCACCGGCACCGCGGCGTGGCGCGCGGCCACCACGGGCGCGCCCTCCTTGGGGTGGCGCATGGCGATGATGTCGGCGTAGCACTGCACCATGCGGATGGTATCCGCCACGCTTTCGCCCTTGCTGGCCGAGGAGCTGTCCGAGGAGGCGAAGCCCAGCACGTGCCCGCCCAGGTCCAGCATGGCCGCCTCGAAGCTCAGGCGCGTGCGGGTGCTGGGCTCGTAGAACAGCGTGGCCAGCTTCTTGCGGCTTGCCGCGTCCGCGAAATCCGCCGGGCGGGCGATGATGTCGCCGGCCAGTTGAAGCAGCGCGCCGATCTCCTCCACGGAAAGGTCCCGGATGTCGATCAAATGCCGCATACACATTCCTCCTTTTGTCGTGCGCGGGGGAAAAAATCCTCACCTAATTTAACATTTCCATCCAACTTGCGTCCCCCGGGTTGTCCCGGAAAGCCTTGAGCGCCTGTATTGCCTTCGGCTCGATGTAGCCCGTTTCGGCGGCGACCTCAATCAGCACGTCGAAGCTGGTCAGGCTGGTGTTGTCCACGCGCGCGGCGGCCAGCTTGTCCAGGCCCTTTTGCATGCCGTAGGTGAAGATGCTCACGATGCCCAGCACCTCGGCCCTGGCCTCCCGCAGCGCCTCCACCACTTCAATCGCGCTGCCCGCTGTGGAGATCAGGTCCTCCACCACCACGACCTTCTGGCCGGGATCCAGGCGGCCCTCGATCTGGTTGTTGCGGCCGTGGCTCTTCGCGCCGCCGCGCACATAGCCCATGGGCATATCCATGAGGTAAGCCGCGATGGCCGCGTGGCCGATGCCCGAGGTGCTGGTGCCCATCAGGGCCCCGCACTCGGGGTATTTTTCGCGGATGAGCGCCACGAAGCCGCCCTCCACACGCCGGCGCACCTCCGGCACGGCGTAGGTGATGCGGTTGTCGCAATAGATGGGCGACTTGATGCCGCTGGCCCAGGTGAAGGGCTCCTGCGGCCGCAGGAATACGGCCTTGATTTCCAGCAGGTCGGCGGCGATTTGGCGGGAAAGGTTGGTCATGGTTGTTCTCCTTTTTAATGGGGGCGATAACCTGCCCATATATTAATCATAAGTCCTCAATCCCTGCGTGGTATTGTCAGCAAATATTGCGTGCAAATTATAGGCCAATCCCGCGTCGCAACTCCAGCTCCGCAACGGCATCTTTCACTGCCTGCGCGACCCTTTTATTTTGACTCTCACCAAACAAAAGAACGCTAACCACGCCGCCCGTCGTCAATAGCAACATCAACACACAGCAAATAATTATAAAAACTTGCTGTCGTTTACTCATAAGAGCACACCCCTTCTCCTAATCACCTACCCTAAAAACTCCTCCACGCACCGCCGATACGCCGCGAGGGGGTCCCCTGCCGCGATGATGGGCCGGCCCACCACGATGTAGTCCGACCCGGCCTCCCGGGCCTTCGCGGGGGTCATGACGCGGCTCTGGTCATCCGCCGCGCTGCCGGCGAAGCGGATGCCCGGCGTCACGGTGAGGAACGCCGGCCCGCAGGCGGCCTTCACGCCCGCGGCCTCCAGGGGCGAGCACACCACGCCGTCGAGCCCGGCTGCCTTGGCGTTGCGCGCGTAGTGCAGCACGGTTTCCTCCATGCCCGCGTGGATGAGCAGCTCCCCGCGCATGCGCTCTTCGCTGGTGGAGGTCAGCTGCGTCACGGCGATGACAAGCGGGCGCGTGCCGTCGGGCCGGGTGAGGCTTTCCAGCGCGGCGCGCATCATGTCGATGGTGCCCGCCGCGTGCACGTTGACGATGTCCGCCCCCAGCCGGGCCAGCGCCGCGGCGGCCTTCTTCACCGTATTGGGGATGTCGTGCAGCTTCAGGTCCAGAAAGAGCCTATGGCCCCTGCCCTTGATCTCCCGCACGATTTCCGGCCCCTCGGAGTAAAACAGCTCCATGCCGACCTTCACGTAGGGCTTTTCGCCCGCGGGGAACAGCGCTAGGAAGTCATAGACCTCCCGCGCGGAGGAGAAATCCAGGGGAATGATGACGTCTTTGGGCATGGTGGGCCTCCTTTATTCAGTATTCGTAAATTTCATATCCTTCCAGCCATTCGTGGGGCGTCCCCACATCCGTATAGAAGCTCTTGCGGGACAGCAGGCCTTCCGCGTCATATTCGTAGGTAATGGAGCCCTCGATTCCATCGGCGGAACGCGTGTCCTCCCGGATTTTCTGCCCCTGTGCATTGTACGTGTAAGTGGTCTGTGTCACATTTTCACCGGCACGCGATTCGGACAGAACCAGCTGGCCCTGCGCGTCGTAGGTGTACTCGATATGCTCTCTGTACGGCATGGACGCAAGGGACGCCACGCCATCAACCAGCCAGGTGCCACTGCGTTCCATCCGGACAAGCTGCCCGCTGGCGCCGTACTCGTAAGCCTCTTCGGCGGTTTCCCCTTCAGCGTTCTGTGAGCTGCGGCAGACCAGCCGCCCCTTCTTGTCGTAGGTGTTTTCGTAGGTTACGGCGGAAACCAGCTTGCCGCCGGTATAGTGCTCCGTGCGGATTACGTTCCCTTTTTTGTCATACGCGTATGCCGTATCGCTTTTCAGATTCCCGCCCCCGCCGTAAGAACATATGCGTTGGGGTTTCCTTTCCGGCGGCGCGGCTTTTTGCACGCAGGCGGCAAGCGTCAGCAGCAGGGCGGCGGCAAGGGCAAGGGCGAGCCATCGTTTCATGGGATGCCCCCTCACTTGATCAGCGCCAGCACAGGGTACACCAGCGCGGTCAGGTACGTCCACACCACCCGCATGCCGCCGGATGCGCCCACGTTCACGCGGTTCATCAGGCGCACCGCCGGGCCCGTGCAGGCCTCGCGGTAGCGCAGGGTCTTTTCGGTGTGCTTGCTGCCGTCGTCCCGGATGGTGATCAGGCGTACGCCCCGGTCCCCGTCGGCGTTGCAGAAGGGGTTGAAGCCCGAGCTTGCGCTGTTGATCAGGTCCACGCCGTCTGCCGGCACCACGAAGTTGTTCGTGTGGTCATGGCCGAAAGCGATGGCCTGCACGTTGCCCTGCGCCCGCAGGATGGCGAGCTCGTTCTGGTATTGCTCCGCGCTGGGCGGGCAGGGCCTTTCGCGCACGTAGTTGTACTCGGAGGGCGCGGGCACGTCGTAGCCCAGCGGGTGGGTTTCGCTGGGCACGAGGAAGTCGCGGATCTCCGGCACGATGATGTGCTGGAAGGCCATGGCGGGCACCTCGCGGTTATTGACGCCCACCAGCCATTCCAGCTGGTCCGCCCGCACCGCGTTGGAGTTGGAGTCCAGCAGGAACAGCTGGAATTTTTCCTCCCCCTGCGCGTTCAGGATGGGCAGGCGGTAGTCGATCTGCCCCTTCGGCCCCGCGTACACGCTGTAGGAGCCGTAGATCTCCAGCTGGCCCTTATGATCGAGGCTGTCCTGGGAGTCGTGGTTGCCGAACACCATGGCCACCGGCACGCCCGCCTTCTGGAAGATGCGCATGAACTGCCCAATGGACATTTTCGCGTACGGCCGGTAAATGAAATCCGACAGGCCGGGGATGAAGTTGGCGATGTTGTCCCCCGCCAGGACGACTAGGTCCGGCTTTTCCAGCGCGATGGCGTTGCGCAGCAGGTGCTTGGCCGCGGGGCTCAGGAACCCCACGTGCTGCAAATCGCACACCTGCATGATTTTGAACGTGCCGTCCTCCCTGAACCGCAAAGCTTTTTCCCCCTCCCCGAAAGCGACGGCCTGCGTTGCCGCCAGCAGCCCGATGACCGCCAGAACCGCGAATACCCTTTTCATGTGTGTGCCCCTCCTATGATATCTTTTAAAGCTGATATGCCCATTTCGTCCATCACGCCCGGCAGCGCCTCTATGATTTCTTTGCATGCATAGGGGTTCACCAGGTTCGCGGCCCCCACCTGCACGGCCGAGGCCCCGGCCAGCATCATCTCGGCGACATCCCGCGCCGAGCTGACCCCGCCCATGCCGATGATGGGGATCCCCACGGCCTCATACACCTGGTATACCATGCGCAGCGCCACGGGGAACACCGCCGGCCCGGAAAGCCCGCCGACTTTATTCGCCAGCACGGGCCTGCGGGTCTTGAGATCGATGCGCATGCCCAGCAGCGTGTTGATCAGGCTCAGGCCGTCGGCCCCGGCGGCCTCGCATGCCCGGGCGATCTCACGGATGTCCGTCACGTTGGGGCTAAGCTTGACGTACAGCGGCTTCGCGCTGACCTTCTTGCAGGCCTGCGTGACCCGCGCGGCGCAGTCCGCCGTGGCCCCGAAGGCCATACCCCCGCCGTGCACGTTGGGGCAGCTGATGTTCAGCTCGATGATGCCCACCTGTTCGCACCGCGAAATCATTTCGCAGCAGGCGGCGTATTCCTCCAGCGAAAACCCGCTGATGTTCGCGATCACCGGCTGATGGAAGTGCCCCTTCAGGCGCGGCAGCTCCTCGCCGATGACGGCATGGATGCCCGGGTTCTGCAGCCCCACCGAGTTGAGCAGCCCGGCCTCGCACTCCGCCACCCGGGGCAGCTCGTTGCCGAAGCGGGGCTCCAGGGTCGTGCCCTTGCAGGAGAACGAGCCCAGCATGTCGATGTCGTAGAATTCCCGGAACTCCTGCCCGTAGCCGAAGCACCCGCTGGCGGGGATCACCGGGTTTTGCAGTGCCACGCCGGAAAGCGAAACGCTCAGGTCCACAGAATCTCCTCCTTCGCCAGGATTGGGCCCTCCTTGCAGATGCGCTTGTAGCCCGCGACCGTCTTGCACGAGCACACCATGCACGCCCCGAAGCCGCAGCCCATGCGCCGCTCGAAGCTGAACTGCGCGTGCCCGGGCGGCAGCGCTTTCGCCTGGTCATACACGGCCCTGAGCATGGCCTCCGGCCCACAGCAGTACAGCGCGTCGTAGTCCAAGCCCGCCATGGCGTGGGTGACAAAGCCCTTTTGCCCATGGGAGCCGTCGGCGGTGGTCACGATTGCCTCGCACAGCGTGGCGAACTCGGCCCCGTAGAACACCTCGTCCGCGGTGTTGAAGCCCAGCGCCGCCACGGGATTCTGCCCAGCCTTGACAAGCTCCTTCGCCAGGTAATACAGCGGCGGCACGCCCACCCCGCCGCCCAGCAGCAGGGGCCGCTCTACGGGCACGGGTGTGTACCCGTTGCCCAGCCCGGTGAGCGCGTTGACCGTCTCCCCCGCCCCGTACCGCGCGAGCCTTGCCGTCCCTTGCCCCAGGACCTTGTAGATCAGCGTGAGGGTCTGCCCGTCCCAATCGCACACGGAGATGGGCCGCCGCAGGTAATGGCCCTCCACGGCCAGGTTGACGAACTGCCCGGGGCGCATGTCAATTCGTAATTCATAATTCGTAATCCGTAATTGCAACTCGAACACATCGCGGGCGATTATTTTATTGGCGAGGACGGTAAAATCGATTACATGCATATGCCGTACACCTCCCAGCCCGCGAACGGCGTGGCTTTTCCCTTGCTTTCGAATTTCTCCGGGTCAATCACGTATTTTTTCTCCAAATCCCATGCGTATGTGCCGGTGATTTTCTGGCCTGTCCAGCTTTCCAGCAGGCGGCGGGGGGTGTCGGCCATGACCTCCACCAGCTTATCCAGCGGCATAATGCCCGCCCGCACCAGCCTCGTGTACAGCACCGGGAAGGCCGTTTCCAGCCCCACGATGCCGCACGCGCTGCCCACGAAGCCCCGGGATTTCTCCTCTTCGGTATGCGGCGCGTGGTCGGTGGCGACGCAGTCGATGGTGCCGTCCAGCAGCCCTTCCAACAGGGCCGCGCGGTCCTGCTCGCCGCGCAGGGGCGGGTTCATCCGGAAGCGCCCGTCGTCTTCGCGGTCATTCTCCGTCAGCAGCAGGTAATGCGGCGCGGTTTCGGCTGTCACGGGCACGCCTTCGCGCTTTGCCCGGCGGATGAGCGCCACGCTTTCCTTCGTGGACACATGGCACACGTGGTAATGGCACCCCGTCTGCCGGGCGAGCTCCAGGTCCCGGGCCAGGGGGGCCCACTCGCTTGCGGGGGAATCCCCCAGGCTTTTGTCCTCGCAGTGGGAGAGAATCGGTTTGGCCGCCGCTTTCGCCCGCTCCATGGCCGCCCGCATGAGCCGCCCATCCTGTATGCCCACGCCGTCGTCCGAGAACCCGCACACGTATGGCGCAAGCCGCTCCATCTCGCTTAAGCGCCCCTCCCCCTGCTGCCCCATGGTGATGCGCCCCACGGGGAACACGGGCAGCAGCGCGCCGCGGGCGATGATATCCAGCTCGATTTGCAGGTGCTCCAGAGTATCCGGCGGGGGGCTGAGGTTCGGCATGGCGCACACGGCGGCATAGCCCCCCCGCAGCGCCGCGCGGCTGCCGGTGGCGACGGTCTCTTTAGAAGAAAAACCGGGTTCCCGGAAATGCACATGCAAATCCACGAAACCCGGTAATGACGTGATTTGACCATCACGTCCAGTGATGTGCCCGTCACGTTTGATGTGTCCGTCGCAATCTTCTGTCATTGGGGCATTCCTCCCGCTCTTCTGATAAGTATATCATACGCGCGGGGAAATGTAAAGCAAAAAATTTTGGGGGCAGGCGAAGCTAATCTTCAACAAACGAAAGCGGTCAGGCGGTGAGGGAGTATCACGGAGCGACGCGCGCAAGCGCTTTGCTTTTTGCTGGTTAAAGAGTAGATTCACGTGTTTGGGGCACTGCTAGAACCTGTAGGGGCGGCGTGCCAGCCGCCCACATACAATCATAGATCCGTTTTACTTCGCCGCAAAGCTCAGCGTAAAGTTGTGCGACCTGAGATTCAGCGCGCCGAAAAAGTAGTTCCTCGCCTCGCCGCCCGTGAGCGTGCGGTCGCCGATCTGCAGCTGCTCCACGTAGCCGTAGGCGTCCGCGCGCAGCACCTTGATCCACTGGGAGGCGTCCGCGCCCAGGGTGATGGCCTTGCCGGGGTTCTTGCCGTTGTAGGTCTTCACCATGTCCTTGATCTGGTCTGTGGTGAAGGTGGGGTAGCTGCGGCTGATTGTCTCGGGGCTGGTACGCCCGCCGGTGAGGTAGGGCGCAGGGTCGCTGCCGCCCCAGGCGTACTTGCCGCTGGCGGTGTAGCCGGCGCAGGAGGCGAAATAGAGCGTCTCGGCCACAGCGCCGTTGTAGCTTATGTATTTACCCAGCACGCTTGTGGCCAGCGCCAGCATCTTGTCGTGGAACTGCTTGGCAAAGTTGGAGTTCCAATCGGCGGAGGGCAGCAGCTTCTGATTGGTGTCGGTGGTCTTGAAGCCCGCCTTCTTCGCCACGGTATAGGCGCACACCATCTGCGCTTTGATGGCCTCGTCCGAGACCACGCCGCAGCGCCCTATTTCCGCGTAGGCGATCCTGGCCAGATACTCCTTGAGCCCATAGCTCGCGCCGCCGTGGGTCACGGTATTCGGGCGGCTGCTGTCGGTGGAGATGGCGATGCCCGCGTCGTTGTAATAGTGCTTGATGATACGGTCGTAGGTCCAGCCCTGCGCGCCCAGGACCTTGGTGCCCTCCTGACTTAGGCCTACGCCGTGCCCGAAGCCCGCCACGGAAAAGCTGTATGTCCCCTGGGAAGCGGGCTTGGCCGTGGTTCCGGCGGAAGATGTGGTGGCAGCCGTCGTGGCCGCGCCTGTGGAAGTGGCCGGGTCTGCCGTAGTGGGCGCTTTGGTCGTGGTGGGCGTGGTCACCTGCGGGGGCACAATGACATCCGGGACGGACCGGAGCAGCCCGATCAGCCAATCCAGGAAATTCAACAGTAATTTGCCAAAGCCCAGCGAATACGTGGGGTCCAGGGGGTTGATGCTCAGCGGGGCGTCCGCGGCGGCCTGTGCCACCGGGGCCGGCGCTTCCCGCGATTGCGCGGGCGCCTCCCGCAGCAGCGGCGACACCACCACGGCGGGCGCGCTGGTTTCCACCAGCACCGCGTTGTTCGGCAGCGTATTGTTTAGCAGCGCGGAATCCAGCTGGACAACGTCCCCCGCCTGTAGCCGCGCGCGGCTCACCTGCTGCGCCTGCGGGCGGCCCGGCCCGCGGGTCCCGGCGAACAACCCCCCGGCGACCACCAGCGCCGCCAACCCCGCGGCCAGGGCCCGTGTGGCGCGCCTGCGCCAGGTGCGCGGCTGCTGGTTGGCGCTATATTCGCCCAGCAGGTTCAGCAGCGCAACGGTCAGCTCGGGCGCGCCGTCCCCGCTGCGCAGATCCATGCGGCGCACCCGGGCGAATTCCCCGGGGCCCGCCAGGGCGACCACCGCGTGGCTGCCGTCGGGGCTGGGGGGGGTGAGCATCCCGCAGAATTTACAGCCTGCCCCGCGCATCCGCCGGGCGATCAGAGCGGAGGCGTCGTTCCCGGCCAGGTGTTTTTCCTGAAGAAATACCGGGTTGACCACCCCGCCGCCGCACGCGCGCAGAAAGTCGGCCGCGCCGGACCAGGCGGGGGGCAGCAGCAGGTCGCAGGAGACCTTGCGGCCGGCCAGCCGGCGCAGCAGCTCCTGCG
>Ga0123353_10003758_pt1 | contig 19325 bp, 9 predicted proteins | sample TergutLab28metaG_3_FD_92763 | JGI IMG/M metagenome (GOLD analysis project Ga0123353, IMG submission 92763) | Labiotermes labralis P3 segment gut microbial communities from Petit-Saut dam, French Guiana - Lab288 P3 | ecosystem: Host-associated > Arthropoda: Insects > Digestive system > Gut ... | reverse complement strand
TGCAGGAATTGATTTCTATTCGTGGGACTTGTCGCACAACCAAAAAGAGTTTAAAGCCGATGTTGTCATGGATAAAACAGGCGTACAAGAAAAGAAATTCACCGAAGGTGAACACCATATTGCTGTGCAAGCCGTTGATAAAAAGGGGTTGAGCGGAGCAGATAAAGTGAAAATTGATGTGAAACGAAAAAAATAACATATAATGAAAATATTGCATCCCGTTACAAATATTTGGAAATCCATCCCGCTATTTTGCTTACTTCTTATCTTGTGCGCATCCTGCGGAGAACGCGGTCAGTCTAAAAATGGCGATGCGGAGTCGCAAGACCCTGTGTTGGCAGCGTTGAACAAAAAGATAAAAAGCAGCCCCAACAACGCCTCACTCTATTATCAAAAGGGGGAACATCTGTTGAACAATGGGAGTGTTCCCGAAGCGTTGATGAATTTTGTTGCTTCGGCAGATTTGGATTCTACCAACGTTAAAACGTGGTCGAAACTTTCCGACGTTTATATGTTGATGGAGAACTATATAGACGCCGAAAACGCCATGGTACAGGTCTTGAAACTCGACCCCGACAATGAAGACGCCATGCTGAAACTTGCCAAATACTACATCATCTTTTTCAACTACGACGACGCCAAAAACTACTTGGATAAGGCACTGTTTAAAAACAACCTCAACGCCCAAGTCTATGAACTCTACGGCACCTATTACCTCGAACAGGGCGACACGGCAACGGCTATCGGCTCATTTAACCGCGCCGTCGAACTTGACGACAACCTCCACGAGGCTTACCTCAACTTGGCGTTGTTGTACGACCTTCGCAACAATCCCGTCGCCATTGATTACTATCGAAACGTCATTCGCATCCGTCCGAATAATCTCCACGCCCAATATAAACTCGCCTATTACCTGCAAGAGAAATCGGGACGGATAGACGAGGCGATGGAGATGTACGACGCCATGTTGGAGAAAAATCCACAATACTATCATGCCCTCTACAACAAGGGATATATCTACCTTGTCTATAAGAAAAATCCGCGTGTAGCGGTGGATTATTTCAGGCAGGCGGTGGAGGTTTCCGATAGAAAAACGCCCGACGCGCTCTATAACGTGGCATATTGCCTCGAACTGCTGGACAACAAGGCAGAAGCACGCCGACTGTACAGACAAATCTTGGAACTGTTTCACGACTACCCGCTCGCAATAGAAGGACAGCGCAGAGTAGGACGGTTCGACAATAGCACATCGTATTAAAATACATATAGTTATGGCAACAATAAAAACAACGTACATAGGAAATTTACGTACCGAAATGGAACACCTGCAATCGGGCAGTAAAATCACTACCGATGCGCCTACCGACAATCACGGAAAAGGCGATTTTTTCTCACCTACCGACTTATTTGCCGCCTCGTATGCCGGCTGCGCATTGACCATCATCGGCATTACAGCGCAAACACACGCATTCAACATAGACGGTGCTGTGATAGAAACCACCAAAGTGATGGGCAACAACCCCCGACGGATTGCAGAACTCATCCTGAATTTCAAATTCCCTCACAACAACTACAGCGACAAGGAAAAACAGATTATCGAACACTGCATCAAAGCCTGCCCCATTGCCAATAGCATATCGCCCGAACTAAAGATTACCAAGACGATGGTGTTTGGGTAAAAACCGGACAAAATTCAGGGCAAAAAAATGAGGTAATGAGGTTGGATGGTTGGGGACATTCATCGGACTACTGAGGTTGTTCAGTTTAAGGGAAACCCCCACGCAAAAAAAAAGGCGGTTTCACAACCACCTTTTTTTAAATCTCAATAATTAAAACTTCTACTAGAATGAGTAATGGAGACCAAGTTTCAAGGAACTTGCGTCTATTTTCAGTCCCAATTCGTTGGTGTCTTCACCCAAATCTTTATAGTACAATTTTCCGAAAGAGGCGGTGAGTCCGAATTTGTCACCTAATTTGTAGGCGATTCCCGGATTGAAGCCAATTTCAAGTGTGTTGATTGCATCAGCCTTCTCGATTTTGGCTTTACCATCAGCATCAACGCCAGCGATATACTCTGCCGTAGAAGAAACATAACTCAATCCACCTTGTACATAGAAACTAAAGTTTCCGGCAGAAATCAGGAAATAACGTGCATACGGATTAACACCAAAGGCGGTTGTTTTCAGTGCGTCCGCATCTTTGCCTGCTTTATCCGAAATGAGGTTAAATCCTACTCCGAGTCCAACCGATAATTTGTCGGTTACGAAATAGCCTACTTCCGGTGCAATACCAAACGTTGTTTTTGTGACATCTCCCGGAGAATTTTCCATCAGAAAGCCCGTTGTAAACACAGCATCATCACCTTGAAACGGTGTCATGGCGCTTGTTCCAACGTACCAAGATCCTGTTTGCGCAAAAGCGCTTCCCATTGCTAATACAAATACTACTACTAATACTTTTTTCATAAAATAAAAAATTTTTAAATTTACCTACTCTATATGCTTTTCGGTGTCCGCATTTTTTTAGGGTGCAAAGTTACGAAAATATTTCAATACCACAATACAATGAAAAAAAATTTTTTATTAACATTGCGCTGTTTATAACTTGCTCATCTTTAACGAATAAAAATGAAGGGAAAAAACCTACTTTTGCTTCTTATAATTATATAGGTATGAAACGATACTTTTTTACGGTTGTTTTGGGCATTTTTTTTGCCGTTTCTGCTGTGGCGCAGGAGAAACCTTTTTTGCTTGGGTTTAAATTTTCTCCCGGCGTGAGTTGGTATAAGCCTCATTCTTCGGGCTTGGAACGTGAAAGTGTGGGCGTGGATTTTGCGGGTGGAATTATTGCCGATGTTCGTTTGGTTGAGAATTATTTCTTTGAAACGGGGCTGTTCTACGACTTCCAAAGTGGGAATTTGACCTATCAAACGGAGTATAACGGAGCGGCGGGAAAACTGTCGCGCGACTATCAAGTGCAATATGTTGAGATACCGATGACGTTAAAAATGTGTACGAACCGTTTCGGAAAACTGCGTTTTTTTGGCTTGGGCGGTTTCAAAACCTCGTTTCGGATAGTCGCCTCGGCAAACGATATGTGGCGGTCGCAGGCGGAATCCAAAAACATGAAACGAGACGCCACCAAAGACTTTGCGTTCTTGAAAGAGAGTTTGCTTTTCGGAATTGGCACCGATTTTTTCCTTGACAAATCAACACATCTTACCCTCGGAATCAACTATACCACCTCCATAACCAATGTGGCAAACTCTTCGATGGAATGTTTTTATGACGGAAATTGGGAGAAAGCCAAGTTTTCCAACAACATATTGGAACTTCGTTTGGGGATTATTTTTTAAAAAAACGAAATCAAAACAGATGACAACTCAAACCGAAGAAAGGATAGATTTAATTCACGATGCGTTGGTAGCAGGCATACGTGATTTCTTTGAAAAGCGGTCGTTTACGAAGGCGATATTAGGACTTTCGGGCGGAATTGATTCGGCGGTCGTGGCGGCGTTAGCCGTCGAAGCGCTGGGCAGTGAGAATGTATGGGGGATTTTGTTGCCGTCTCGTTTTTCGTCGGATCATTCCATCAAAGATGCTGAGGATCTGGCACATAACCTGAAATGTCGGTACGACACAATCTCCATCGAACCAACTTTTACCACCCTGTCGGCAACGCTCGAACCTTTTTTCCAAAACACCCCCTTCGACATAACGGAAGAAAATATACAGGCACGCATCAGAGCGGTCATATTGATGGCACTTTCCAACAAATTTAACCACCTGTTATTAAATACGTCCAACAAAAGCGAGTGGGCGGTAGGCTACGGAACGATGTATGGCGACTCCTGCGGAGCGATTTCCGTGATAGGCGACCTCTATAAATGGCAAGTCGTTGATTTAGCGCGTTATATCAATCGCAACGGAGAGATAATCCCCGAAAACACCATCGTGAAACCACCTTCAGCCGAGTTACGTTTCAACCAAAAAGACAGCGATTCGCTTCCCGAATATGAGGTGTTGGACGTCGTTCTTCAAAAACATATCGAAGAGCATTACGGCGTTGAAGAGATAACCGCAATGGGATATGATAAAGAGTTGGTTGTTAATGTGTTGAACATGGTCGCCCGTAGCGAATACAAGCGCAAGCAGGCACCGCCGGTTTTGAAGAGACCGTAAGACCGTAAGAGGCGCGAAAGCACGTAGGGGCGAAACTGCGTGTTCGCCCAATGGCACGAAAGCACGAAGGCACGAAAGCACGAATAGCCTCGCAGAGGCGACACTCTATTAACCGTAGGTGAAGCGGAGCGTAACCTACGGCAAAGATGACCTTGCATCTCCATCAGGCTGGAAGCCTGAAATTAAAAACGACGTAGCGAGGACGCTACGCCGAACAGAGGAAGCCCTGCGCGCGGGCAGATTTTTATCCCTTTTATCGCGCGAAGCGCCTTTATCTTTTTATCGGTTTATCGGTGTTTTCGCGCATTCGCGCCTCTCACCCCTTCTCCCGCCCACAAAACCAGCGAGGTTCCGCCGATGATAATTCCCCAATCGGCAGGTTTCAACGGGACGACGTTAAACATCTCACCGCCAACGGTTACTATCAGCCATTGACCGACGAGGATGACCAGCGCGATGGCGAAGAAAACGCCGCTTTTGCCCAAAGAGGCAAATGCCGATTTCCCCGTCATAAATGCTTTGGCGTTGAACATATTCCAAAATTGAAGCATAACGAATATCGTGAAGAACAGGGAGAGTTTGTAGGGCGATAATCCGTTGCCGCTTTTGAAGTTAAAGAAGTTTGCGCCAAAGTCGTTGATGCTAAAATCGCTTAATGCGGTGATGTCGGCGTGTCTGAAATATTGCAGCAAGCCAAACAGTAAGATGACAAAGAGAATGCCGACGCCCAAGATGTTTTGAGCCATTGCCCTATTAATAATATGGTCGGTTGTTTTACGCGGCTTGTCGTTCATGACTTTTTCGTTTGGCGGCAGTGAAGCCAGTGCTAAGGCGGCAAAGGTGTCCATGATGAGGTTGATCCAAAGCATTTGTGTAACGGTCAGCGGCGACTCCGTTCCGAGAAATGCGCCGATTAGCACGATGATACAGGCTACTACGTTGATGGTCAGTTGGAACAAGATGAAACGTTGAATGTTTTGATAGAGCGAGCGTCCCCACATCACTGCCCGTGAGATGCTGTTGAACGAGTTGTCTAAAATGGTGATGTCGCTTGCTTCTTTGGCAACGGACGTGCCGTCGCCCATCGAAAGTCCGACTTGCGCCACGTTCAACGCGGGAGCGTCGTTGGTGCCGTCGCCCGTTACGGCGATGACTTGGTTTTTACTTTGCAGCAGTTGCACCAAACGCTGTTTGTCCATCGGGCGGGCGCGCGACAGGATTTTCAATCCTAAAATACGTTCCAACAACGTTTTATCGTCCATCGCGGCAAACTCCGCGCCGGTGAGATGGTGAATTTCCGGTTCATCGGCGCTCCACAAGCCAATCTGACGACCGATTTCCTTCGCCGTTCCGGGTGTGTCGCCGGTAACGATTTTCACGTCAATACCCGCATTGAGGCAACTTCTTACCGCTTCCGGCACTTCGGCGCGGACAGGGTCGGAGATGGCAACGACGCCCATAAACGTAAGATTGACATTTTGCAGTTTGCCATCGTGGATGTAAACGGTTTCGTCTCCGTCGTCAATAATTTGACAGGCGAAGCCCAAAGTTCGCATTGCTTTATTTTGATAGTCAAAAAGTTGACGGTTGATTTCTTCTTTCGCAACGGGGATAATCGTACACAAATCGAGTACGATTTCGGGTGCGCCCTTAACATACAATACCTTCTTATTAAGCGTCGGCGATTGTACGATGGTTGCCATATATTTGCGTTCGGTAGAAAAAGTCAGTTGTTCGACGACCTCCGCACTTTCGCGCAAAGGCAGGTAATCAACGCCGTTATCGTGCAGCCACAGCAATAACGCACCTTCGGTGGGATTGCCTAACGCTTTGATTTTGTCGGCGTCCGAAAAATCGAGGTAGGCGGTTGAATTGACGGCGATGCCTTCCGTGATTAATTCCATTTCTGTGTTGGAGACGGGGGGCGCGCCGCCTCTACGTGAACCGTCGTAAAATATTGTATCCCACACGCGCATTTGATTTTGCGTCAGCGTGCCTGTTTTATCGGTACAGATGACGGTTGTCGCGCCCATCGTTTCGCAGGCGTGCATCTTGCGCACGAGGTTATTGGTGGAAAGCATTCGTTTCATACTCAACGCCAAACTCAATGTAATGCTCATCGGCAGCCCTTCGGGAATGGCAACCACAATGAGTGTAACGGCAATCATCAGCGTATCCAAAACGAAATCTCCAAAATAGAGCCAGTCGTTGATGTAAAAACCGCCAACTTCGGTAAAATAACTGATGAGTCGTCCGATAACAATTAAACAGGCAACGGCGTAACTTGCTTTGGTGATCAGGTTTGCCAACTTGTTAAGTTGTTGATTGAGTGGCGTTTTCACGCTGCTGTCAATCTGTGCGCCTTCATAGACTTTGCCGTATTCGGTGGCGTCGCCCACTTTCAACACCTGCATCATACCGTGTCCGTCGGCGACCGTTGTTCCTTTCAGGGCGTAGTTGGAGGGGTATGTGGCGTCGTGGTTGAAGTTATCGGGGTTGGTTGTCTTTTTGGTAATCGGTTCGCCGGTGAGTGTGGACTCGTTGATAAGCAATGAGATAGCCTCCATCAATTCGCCGTCGGCAGGGACTTCCTCGCCCGCTTCCAAAATCACAATATCGCCGACAACGACCTCGCGTTTGGTGATTTGACAAATATTGTCGTTGCGAATAACTTTTACCAATGTGTCGTCGTTCACCTTGTTCAGCAACTCAAACTTCTTGTTCGCACTCAACTCAAAACAGAAACCAACTATCGTCGCCAACAATACGGCGACCAAAATCCCCGCAGGCTCCAAAAAAACGCGCGCCGTCCCGTGTCCCAAAAAATATTCGTAAAACGAAATGCTCACAGACAACGCTAAGGCAATCAACAAGATAACAATAATCGGATCGGTGAATTTTTCCAAGAGTCCTCGCCACCATGCCTCTTTTTTGGGCGGCGTCAAGACGTTTTCACCGTGCCGATTGCGGCTTTCGATGACTTGGGCGTCGGTTAAACCGGAAGGGTGATGATTGTGCATAGATGTTTATGTTATCTCTAAAATACTTGTTGGTTTATAAACATTTTTATAAGAGGCAAATCGCTGAATATCAACGCAATAAATAGTCTTGTCTCTTATAATTCTCTTATAATTCTCTTATAACTCTCTTATAAATTTATAACAATACCCATCGAGGAAAAGCAAAAGTTCCCTGATTGGTGATTTTTTCTTTTTGACGCAATTCAGAAATCAAGTTCGTAACCTTATTTTTTTTCTGATTATCGCTATAAATATTCGGCAGTTTTTCCCACAGAAGGTCATCTATGTCTTTTCGGGATAAATTGCCATGTTGTTTCATTGATTCCAAAATCAGATCAAGATAGTATTGTTTGGTAAGTCCCTTGTTTTTCGTGTATGCAGCCTTTTGTCCCGTTAATTGTGAAATTTTTGCCCCGACAAAATAGTTGGGTTTTCGTCCTTCAACAAGGTGCCTCTTTTTCAATTCCGATGCGGCGTGATCGGTTATTTCCAAATGTTTTTGAACTCTATCTAAAAGAATGGCTTCCCGCAAAGTCAAGTCGCTACGTTGAATAAGTATTTTTGAGTAGTTTTCATCTATTGTCTGTCCATAAATCTTCAATATCACATGGTTAGATGGCGATAAGTCATAGTCGGGCATTGGAAAAAAACGCTTCATTTGCGACACACAAATGGAGTGAATCCCGTAGCCCAAACGGTCAATCATTCCCAAGTTTACCATTGCCGTAGCCAGCCATTGATTGCGATATTTTGCAGGTGTTTTGTTGCCGAAAGAATAATCGTCGGGCTTACCCTCGAAGAAATTCCCTGCATTTGTAAATGTCAGTTTATCAACTTGTTCTGTAACGAGAATGCGGCTATTTAGGCTATAGTCCTGATGCGCGATACAGTTGTGCAGTCCTTCTAATATGCTTCTTGTATCATACTTGTCAACGGTAGTTGCCAACAGTTCGTTGTCAGGAAAAAATTTGTACTTGATATTGCGTATCCGCTGCATCAACTTGGTTGTGTTGAGCAAAAATGGCGTCGCAAAATGCTCGTATGATTTCTCTTCCGTATCCAACTTCCATGTAAGTTCGGCAACAGAAGGCAACAGATAGTGTGTAGATTCCTCTTTGCCGAGCAATAAAATTGCTGTACGTGTAATTTTACCATCTATTGTAACTTTTGCCTTATCTAAAAATTGCAGGTCGTCCCATTTATCAATTTGATGATAGAAAGGTTTGTTGGTATTCAACTCTTTATACTTCGTTCGGGCAACGGCAATGGCTTCGGGGTCTAAATCGGCAAGCGTAGCGGTTGCGACGGTTTGTGCACTCCAATCTTCCTGCGAGTTGTAAATAAGACGCATTAAGTCGGGAAAATTGCGCAAATCGGTTTTATTGCTGCCAATACGGATATAGGGTGTTTTTTGAAAATTAACCGGTTCGCCTTTGGCGGCTGGTATGCGCAGTAATACAATTGGTTTTTCTTGATAATCAAACTCAAAAATCTCAAAATTGATTTTAGGACGCAAATTGATACGCAAAAACAACTCCAACTCTTGATTGCCGCCATGTTTGGCACGTGTGAAACTGAAATTTGTTCCTTTAATCGCGTGTGTGTCATTTTCTATGCCCCAAATCAAATAGCCAAACGGCTTGTTAGCAACAGTGGCACCGTTACTCATGGCAGAAATGTACGTTCCTATTTGTTCATCGGTAATACAACCTTTGCCCATTTTAAACTCAACCCATTCTGTTTCAGCAGGTAGGCTTGTCAATTCTGCTAATAACTCTATTAATTCCGTATTCGTCAAAGCCGCAACAATGTAGTTAGACAAAAAAAGCCTAACAATGAATGTGTTAGACTTTGTTATGTCGGGGTGAGAGGATTCGAACCTCCGACCTCTTCGTCCCGAACGAAGCGCGCTAGCCAGGCTGCGCTACACCCCGAAAAAAATGGGTGCAAAGATACACATTTATTTTAATCGCCCAACAAAAAAAAATCGTACCTTTGCAGTCATCAAAAAAACCTCTAAATTTTTTAATGTCATGAAGAAGATATATGTAATGATTGTGTTTGTTTTGGCATACGGATTTTCCGCGTATGCTCATTATGCAGAAAACTATCCCATCACGGTAACGCAGCCCGATGGGACTGTTGTAGAATGTTTTACCACCGGCGATGAGTTTTATCGGTGGGTGCATGATGAAAACGGTTTTACGTTTATACAAGACCCGCAAACGGGTGTGGTGGTTTATGCCAAACTCGAAAACGACGAGTTAGTTTCTACCGGACATCGTGTCGGCAGCATTGACCCTGCAACAATCGGATTGACGCCGTGGCAAATCATCTCTGCCGAAAAACGAATGCAGTTGCGTACCGAGTTTTTAAATAACATTCCCGAAAAGCCGGTGAAAGAGGGTTATCAAGCGCGTCCCAGAAGCGGAAAAAACAACGGAACGTTGAACAACTTGGTGATTTATATCCGCTTTGCCGACGAGAGTGAGTTCCCACCGGTCGGCAATACGCACAATGGATTTTTCAATGAAGACGAACCCGGAAAATCGTCTATGTTTGCGTATTTCAAAGATCTTTCCAACGGAAAAACATTAATCCCGTCCACTTTTTACCCCGAAGGCTGCTTCGACGATATCATTGTCTCATACCAAGACATTTATCCGCGTTCTTATTTTCAACCCTACCACGCCACGGCAAATCCCGATGGCTATAAAGGTGGCGACAATGGCAACGAACGCACTCAAAGAGAACACCAATTGCTGAAACGTACCGTTGAAGCGGTAGAGAATGATATTCCGGAAGATTTGGATCTTGACTTCAACGGAGATGGACTTGTTGATAACATCTGTTTCGTTGTGCGGGGCAAACCCGATGGTTGGGCATCGTTGCTTTGGCCCCACAGATGGGCGTTATATACAGAAGATGTGCGTATTCACGGAAAACGAGTTTGGGATTTCAACTTTCTGCTGGAGAACGGTTTAGGTGCCAGCGTCTTGTCGCACGAGATGTTTCATACATTGGGCGCACCCGACTTGTACCGTTATAGTAATAACACCATTGACCCCGTAGGAAGGTGGGATCTGATGTGCGCCAATGCAAATCCGCCTCAATCTACTACGGCTTGGATGAAATACAAATACGGCGGATGGATTGACGAGATTCCCGAAATACCCGAAAACGGAGAATTTACATTAAATAATGTATGGTCGGAAACCAACAACGCCTACAAAATACTCTCGCCCAACTCAACCACAGAGTTTTTCATTGTCGAATACCGCGATAGAAGTGTCTATTGGGATTCGGGGTTACCGGGCAGCGGATTACTCATTTATCGTATCAACACAAAAGCCGGAGGCAATGCCGACGGTCCGCCCGACGAACTCTATATCTTCCGTCCGGGTGGCATGAACAATACCACTCCCGGAAATATCAACTCCGCCCATTTTTCGGAAGATGTGGGACGTACCGTGTTCAACAACTTTTCCAATCCACCATGCTTTCTGTCGAACAACAACCCCGGCAGCATCGCCATCTTCAACATAGGCGGAACACGGGGCGAAACCATGACCTTTAGCGTTGATTTCGATATGGCAACGGCGCAACTGTTTGTTACGACCAACGAATTGATTTTTGCCGATATTCCCATCGGGACAACATCACAACCCCAAACATTCTTCGCCTACGGCAACCATCTGGGATACCCGATCACCTACGAAGTGAGTGACAACGACAGCAATGTGTTCACAGTTACGGAATCAGGATGGAAAGATGATGGCGGACTGCTCTCCGTTACCTTTACCCCCGATGCCAACAAAATATACATCGCCAAAATCACCATCAATTCGTTAGGCGCCGTGCCGAAAACCGTAACATTGAAAGGCAGCGGATCCACCGTCGCCATCGGCGAACAAGACGCCACCTCAAAAATCGCGATTTATCCCAACCCGACGGAAGGGGAAATACAAGTTACAAGTTACGAGTTACAAGTTACAAGTGTTGAGATTTTTGATGTTATGGGTCGTATGGTTACCCCCCTTAATCCCCCCGAAGGGGGGAGACTCCCCTCCTTCGGAGGGGTTGGGGGAGGTAATATATCCCACCTGCCCAACGGCATCTATTTTGTGCGCATTCAAACCGATGAGGGAGTGGTTGTGCGGAAAGTGGTGAAGAGGTAGTTACGAGTTACAAGTTACGAGTTACAAGGGGGCGCGAAAGCGCGAATTAATTTTCAACTTTCAATTTTCAATTTTCAACTTTCAAAAATCCCGTAGCCTCGCAGAGGCGACACTTTATTAACCGTAGGTGAAGCGAAGCGCAACCTACGGCAAAGACAACCCCTATCCCCCAAGTCCTGCAAGGACGACACTTGTCTGTCAATTTCGGGGCTGTCTTGAAAGAACACAGATAACGCGTTGCGGATCAAGTCCGCAATGACGTGACACGGATTTTCACGGATAATATAAAAATCCGCGTCATCTGCGTCATCCGCGTTCTAAAGCACTTTTGAGACAGCCTCGCCGCCATGTTCGGCGTTTCGCCGATACAACCGCCGCCACCGTAGGGGCGTTGCGCGCAACGCCCCTACAATTCCCCCCTTTTTTGTTTATTTCCAAAAAATAAAAAACTGAAAAAGTTTGTGTATTGAAAATATTTGTATATTTGCACCTTTCAACAGCGAAAAATAATGTTTAATTTTAATACTTAAAAATCGTAATTTATGAGTAAGTTTTTTACAAAAATTGTGTGCATGGCGTGTTTGATTGCGCTGTGCGCGGTGAGCGTAAACGCTCAAGAGTTAATTAGAAGCGGCAGTCAAGGAGAATCTATTAAAGGTCTTCAGACTGAGCGAGTGGCATCGAGTAGCGAGAGATCGCTGTTCAGTGAGGAAGTTTTCTCCACGCCATCTATTGTTAAAGATGAACCGACAAGAGGACCGGGCGACGTCAAACTCTCGGAAGGATTTGAAGGGACAACGGGAGAAGGTCTGCCCACCGGATGGACGCGAAGTACCACAAGCAACTACTATTGGAGAACCGGTAATAGTGCTACCAACTGGGGCGGCTATTCCGGCTTACCCGGAGCATTAGGAAGCGCCCGTTATGTGGGGATTCCTTATGTGGAATCCGCTAACTCAGGGTCATGGCTTTGGACGCCTCCAATGAACCTCACGGCAGGCGTTACATACAGTGTCAGTTTCTATACCATCGTTTATGGTTATCCGGACTTCTTTGAATATGACAGATTGCGGGTATCTATCGGAACAGCAGCAAGTGCCGTAGGTATGACGACTACACTTTGGGAAACCACCACCAACTATATAAGCGATTGGACACAAGTTAAATTAAGTTTTACCCCAACAACAACAGGAAATTATTATCTTGGATTTTTTGCCTTTACACCAGTCGGTCAAGGATGGTTTATAACCATTGACAATGTTGAAGTGAAAGAACCGTCGCCTAACGATTTGGCAATTATTGCCGATGCGTTCCCTTATACACAAATGCCTGTATCTCAAATGGTTCCGGCGCTTACCGCCAAGGCAGTGAATGTTGGCGAAAATACCCAAACCAACGTGGTTTTTTCGGCTACAATGAATGGATCAAATTTAGGTTCAAGCACCCCTATCGCTTCGCTTGCGTCAGGTGCTACTTCTGCTACGATGACTGTTACGCCTACGGCTTCTGTACCTCTTGGAAATAACACGCTAACATATACCGTTTCACAAAGTCAAATTGATGATAACCCAAGTAACAATACCGTTACCCAAAATTTTCTCGGAACAGAAAACACCTTTGCCCTTGATAATGACGTGCCTAATGGAGGTGCGGGAAACAGTTCCGCAATATCCTTAGGAAATGTTTTTGCCATTAACCAGCCAACAACGCTCAATGCGGCTGCTATACGTTTTGGAGGCAATGCGGTAACAAGTTTCAGCGTCTCTTTATATGAAGTGAATAGTGCAGGTACAGGACTCTTGACACCCGCTCTTTTTACCCAACCGGCAACGAAAACAACATCCGAAGGATGGGTTACTGTTATGGTTCCTGCAACCACTTTGACCGCCGGAAAAAACTATTTTCTGTGTGCCAATCAAACCGGAACTGTAAACTTCGGAATTACCGTAGACCGCAGTCCGGATAAAATTAGTTCCGTTTACTATGGTACAACTTTCTATCCGAATATGAATTCATTGTATGGACAAACTATGGGTGCTGTATTTGTTCGTATGCTGGTTGATTTACCAATGAATGACCTTTCTGCATCGCTCTATTCGGCAACCCCACAATGGGTAGGAAATCCATCTACCTATACCGTTACGGTATTCAATGCAGGGCTTGCACCACAAAGCAGTTATACCGTTCAGTTGCTTGACGGCGATGATAATGTTTTGGATTCGCAAAATGTTTCCACCACTTTGGCATCGGGCGCATCTGCTAATTTCAACTTTAACGCTACCCCCGTAGCGGCAGGTAATATAGTTCGTAAAGGAAAAGTTATTCTTGTCGGCGACCAAAACCCCGATGACAATATTTCCGCGCCGATAACCTATAAAATCTATCCGATGCAACCCATGACGTATGGTTCAAATGTCTTCGCATCCGGCATAGGAACCGGTGGTGCCAATACACTTAGTGCGGCTATCAGTTATCTTGTTGCCGATATGACGCCTTTTGTCGGAAAACAAATCTCTACCATCGAAGTTGGATTGGACGTCCTGCCATCCGAATTGAGCAATTGCACGGTTTGGATTCGCAACTCATTAACGGGTGCCAATATATACTCCCAACCATTCACGCCTACCGCTCGCGGATGGAATGAAATAACATTGACTACGCCTTACATCTTAACCAATGCCAATACCTACATCGGCTATACCATAACTACAACGGGCGGATGGCCTCTTGGAACAACAACAGATAAACCGCAAAATGCTGCCAATGGCGGACATATTCAAATTGGCACTGCCGGTGCTTGGCAAACAATTGCAGGCGTTCCTTTGGCGGGCAACAACGCCATTATCGCCACAGTAGAAAACGCCCCCGGTATGGTAACCATCACCACCGATGTTAACCCCACCGGTGCCGGAACAGTTACCGGTGGTGGAAATTATTTCATAGGCAATCCTGTTACGCTAACCGCAATCGAAAAACCGTGGAGCATCTTCGTAAATTGGACACCGGGCAACGTAACCACAAACCCATGGACTTTTAACGCAACAGAAGATATTACCTACACCGCTAACTTTAGCGGAACACCGCCGCCGTGCGACGACTACATCATCGGAACAGGCACAGTTTATCATTACGCACTGCCAACAGATTATATGCAGTATTCTTATACGCAACAGATATATCTGGCTGACGAGATAGACTTTCCGGTAGGTGCGATGATTGAGGAAATCTCATTCCAATATATGCTCACTACTCCGCATAACAGACCCAACATGACTTTCTATCTGGGTAATACGAGCAAAACTGCGTTTAGCGGCACCACAGACTGGATACTGTTGCCACAACTGCAACAGGTTTTCCAAGGCACGGTTAATTTCAACAACAGCGGACAGGATAACTGGTACACCATCACACTGAATACGCCGTTTGAATATACCGGCGAAAATTTAGTGGTTGTGTGCCATAATGCAGCAGGCTCTCAAGGCAATACAGGACCCAATCAGTTCCGTGCCACAGCACAGAACACAACGAGGTCTATATTCCATTGGAGTAGCACGGTACTCGTTAATCCGGCATCTCCCCCTACGGCAAGTGGAACGAATGTCAACCGCAACAATATGAAGTTTTATGCTTGCATACCCGGTCCCGAACCTTGCAAACCGCCACAAAACCTGAGCGTTGAATTTTCTAAATATTGCGAAACGGCAACAATCTCATGGGATCCGCCGAACCAAGCCTCCAAAACATTCTCCTACACAGGCGCACCACAATCCGTAGAGTTGCAACCCGGAACTTACGAAATTGAAGTTTGGGGTGCCGATGGCGGAAATGCCAAACATGGAACAGGCGGTAAGGGCGGATATTCAAAAGGAACAATTACCGTTACATCGCCCACAACCTACTATGTGTATGTTGGCGGAAAAGGAAATACTGCACCAGCCAACGGCAATGGCGGATGGAATGGCGGCGGCGTTATTACCGGAACATTCTCTTCCGGTAATGATGGCGGTACCGGCGGCGGTGGAACAGATATACGAACCACCCAAAACACCACTTATGCCAACAGAATCATCGTTGGCGGCGGTGGCGGCGGTGCCGACGGTTACGGTACATGGACAGGTAGTCATGGCGGTGCCGGCGGCGGCTTAATAGGCGGTGCCGGTGTCTCTACCAGAGGACCATCATATATAGGACAAGGTGCTACACAAACAGCCGGTGGCGCAGGAGGCACACAGATGCCCTCTTATAATGTACCCCCCAGCGGCTTTGGAGTTGGCGGCGGTTATAACGGTACCTTAGGCGGTTGTGCAGGTGGCGGCGGCTGGTATGGCGGCGGCTCAGGACATTGGGGCGGCGGAAGTGGCGCAGGCTCCGGATATATCGGCGGCGTAACCGACGGCGTAACCATCAGATTCGGCGAATCGAACTATGTTGCTTGCCCTGACCCCTCAGGAAACGGCTATGCGAAAATAAAACCCGTTCGCACCTATAACATATACAGAGATGAAATTAAAATCGCAGGACCAATTATGGCAACCACCTACATTGATGAAACTTACGACAACTCCGTTGGACATACATGGTCGGTTGAAACAATTTGCGAAGACCTCGACGAGGTATCGGATATGGTAAGCATAACAATGCCCGTTTGCGAACCCGCACCGTGCGATATGCCCCAAAACGTAACAATTGCCTATACTGCAAGTTGCGGCGCAGCATTGACATGGGATCCGGTTAACATAGAAGTTAATATTACATACGTGGATATTGGCGACGATTTTAGTTGGCAGTTCGTGGACGCCAATGCCTCTACAGCCTTATTGGGAGGCGGATCGCAAAGCGGATTTGGCGGTTACGTAACAGAAGGTCTAAAAACAGCACAATCCTTTTCAAACAACTTCTATTTCTATCTGTGGCAACATGGTAGTTGGTATGATAATGCCATTAACTTAACGATCAAGATAAATGGAGAACTTGTACATACTTTAAATGTAGGTGTGATAGGTCAATCTTATTATGATTATATCGAGTTTTCTTTCAACGACCAATACAAACTTTACCGTGATGGCGACCTTATTTTCGGTCCCACCACCGAAAGAATGTACACCGACAATTCCGGTTTTGATGTTTACGAAAGCCATCTTTGGGGTGTTACCCGTGTATGTACGCCGCTGGTAGAATCGGAACCGGCAGTTGTTACTTTACCTCACGAAGTACCCGCCCCCGTTGCAACGGAAGCAACCAACAGAACCTGTACCTCTTTTGTTGCCAATTGGAACGCTGTTACCGAAGCAACGGGTTATTTGTTGAGCGTTTATTTGATAATTGACGATGAACCATACTATGTATATTATGAGTTGCCGGCTGGAACACTGACATCATATCTGATAAGCGGTTTGGATAACGAAACAACCTATTACTATGTGGTAAAATCCATAACGCCATGTTTGGAAAGCGTTATTTCTAACGAAATCACATCATCACCGCTCACCTATACCATCACCGCCTCAACCGGCGCAAACGGCGACATCGCACCTATCGAACCGGAAACGGTATTCTGCGGCAACAGCAGTTCCACCTACACCTTCACCCCCGACGAGTGCTACGAAATAGCCCAAGTGCTGATTGACGGAACCAACGACCCCGCAGCAGTAGCAGCAGGATTCTACACCTTTGAAAATGTAACCGACAACCACACCATCGCAGTCAGTTTCACCATCAAACAATACGAAATCACCGCCACCGCAGGCACACAAGGCACCATCACACCAACCGCCACAGTAGATTGCGGCGACAGCGAAACCTTCTATATTGAAGTTACCGACAACTGCTACGTCATCGGTCAAGTGCTGATTGACGGCGAAAACGACCCCGAAGCAGTAACTGCCGGATTCTACACCTTTGAAAATGTAACCGAACCCCATACCATCGAGGTGATTTTCCAAATTAAGACCTTTACCATCGTCGCCTCAGCAGGTCCGAACGGCTATCTTTCACCGTCGGGATTGGTTACGGTAGAATGTGGCGCAGACCAAACGTTCTATTTTGGTGCTAACACGGGCTACGAAATTGCCTACGTTACCATAGACGGCGAAGACAGTCCCGAACTCATTGACCTCGAAACCTACACCTTTGAAAATGTAACGGGTAACCATTCCATCACCGTCATCTTCCAACCGGAACCCATCGCAACAACCTTCAACATCAACGCTGCCACCGACGGCAACGCCACCATCACCCCCTCCGGCGATGTATCCGTTGCTCCGGGTGCCAACCAAATGTTTACCTTCACCGCTAAAAAAGGATACGAAATCATCGAAGTTTTGATTAATGGCGACCCCGACCCGTCGGCAGTTGCTAACGGATTCTATCTCTTTGAAAATGTGCAAGATGACTACACAATCTTTGTCGTATGCGACGAAGTGGCAATGGAAAATCACATTGTTCACGTTACCTACGGACAGGGCGGAAGCATCGCTCCGAATGGCGATGTAATAGTGGAAATAGGCGAAGTTAAAGTCTTCAACATCATCCCCAAACAAGGCTACAAGATTGACCAGGTATGGATTGACGGCGTACTCGATGAAGACGCTAAAGAAGATGGATTCTACACCTTTGAAGGCACGGCAAAAGAACATTGGATTCATGCAACCTTCACCTATCTTGTTGTAGAACAATACTATATCAACGCATCGGTTAGCACCGTTGGCGGTACGATCTTCCCGGCGGGAAAAATCACCGTAGAAACCGGCGATGAGCCTGAATTTATCTTCTTCGCACAGCCCGGCTATCAGTTGAAAGAGGTATTGGTTGACGGCATCAACGTCATCGGCGATGTTATCGGCGGCGACACCTACATTTTCGAACCTATCGTCGGATCCCATACCATCGTAGGCAGATTTGAAAAATTGACGCCCACCATCACCGCAACGAACCTCACCGCAGGTGGAACCATCTCGCCGATAGGCGTAACAACGTTAGCATACGGCGGAAGTAAAGCCTACACCATCACCGCCCAAACAGGCTTCCTGATTGACGAGGTGTGGATTAACGGCATATCGAACCCCACGGCGGCATCGTCCGGCAAATATACATTCAGCAATGTTATAGAAAACCAAACCATCGAGGCAAGTTTCAAATACCGTACCTATCCCATCACGGCAACACAAGGCGCCAATGGAATGCTCACACCCGAAGGCACTACCGAAGTGAACCACGGCGACGACATCACCTATTATATCGCACCCAACCCGGGCTATATGATTAAAACAGTGATGGTTAACGGTAAAAACAACCCCGGAGCCGTTAAAGACGGATTCTTTACCTTCACCAAAGTAACCGCGAAACAAACCATCTCCGCAACATTCGCACCGCTCGCCGGCACGCTGGCTGACGGCAAAGTTAGCGGACTGTTGCTCTATCCGAACCCGACGAGTGGGGAGTTACGAGTTACAAGTTACGAGTTACAAGTTACGGGTATTGATGTTTACGATGTTATGGGACGGAAAGTTCAAAGTTTCGATTGCGGGTCAAGCCCACAACGAGTTTCGGGTTCAAATTCCCAAAACTCCGAAACCCCGAAACCCGAAACTACTATAGACATCTCCCACCTGCCCACCGGCGTCTATTTTGTAAGAATCAAAACAGAAACCGGCGTAGAAATGCGTAAGGTGATTAAGAAATAGTTACGAGTTACAAGTTACGAGTTTAGATACAAAATACAAGTTACGAGTTACAAGTTACGAGTTACAAGACTGTCCGCGAAAAACGGGCAGTCTTTTTTTTGTTTAAGCCTCGCAGAGGCGAATTTACAATCGGCGCGAGCGGAGGCTGTCTCAAAAGTCGAAATTCTTTACCACAAAGGGGCACAAAGGTTCTTCACAAAGAACACAAAGCATTGTTAAACAAGATATTATCTTTGTGTTCCTTTGTGTTTCCTTTGTGTTCTT
>Ga0123353_10003757_pt1 | contig 19326 bp, 32 predicted proteins | sample TergutLab28metaG_3_FD_92763 | JGI IMG/M metagenome (GOLD analysis project Ga0123353, IMG submission 92763) | Labiotermes labralis P3 segment gut microbial communities from Petit-Saut dam, French Guiana - Lab288 P3 | ecosystem: Host-associated > Arthropoda: Insects > Digestive system > Gut ... | reverse complement strand
TTATATCGGGTGGGAGTTCCGGGTCGTCGAGCAAAAATCCCACTGAGGGATCTACCGTAACCTTAATTTTCCCGTTGTTGTAGCACGTAGAGTTCTGCACTACCGAAGCGGAAATTGTGGCAGAGCAACTTGATATTTGTGCTGTTGCCTTAAAAGAAACAATCTGCAACAATAATGCGCAGATTAGTAAAAGGGTAAATTTTGTGTGTTTCATTTTTTATTTTTTGTGTTAATTATTATCTAATTTTTTATATGTGACGGTTAGTGTTCCGTCGGTATATGTTCGGGCGTTTCCGTCGCCGGTTCCGTAGAAGTAGCGATATTGTAGGGTCATGGTGTTGCCGGAAACAGCGGGGTTGAAGAAGTGGACACTGGTCATTTCATAGACATCTAGTCCTTCGATGATTTCTTCGTCGGTCATTTCGTAGGGTTCCATGAGATAGACGATGGTTTCATCGTCGTAGAGGCTTACGTAGGTGGTGCCTCGCCTCGATGTATAAAATCCCTCGACATGAACTGCTCCCTCTTCTCCGAAGGTGATTGTTGTCGGCACCTCGTAGAAATAGTTGTGCTGCTGCAGGTCGTTCACCGTAACATTGCGCAAGGTAAAGGGGTCTTGCGTATTGAGCGGTCGCTCCTGCGCCTGCGCGCTGCTGAAATTCCATTCACCATAAAACTCCGCGCCCACAGGCTCTGCCTGCGCAAACGCGTTGATACTCAAGCACAAAAGCGTGCCGAGAACTCCCAACGGGAGACATTTTTTAATCAGATCATACATTTTTCTCATCTTTAATTTCTGTATTTAGTTATAAAATATGTACTACCAAAAAAATCGGTGCAAAGGTATAACATTATTTTAATTAAAAAAACAAAAATGTCTTTTTTAGGTAAAAACCGTACTAAGTGCCACAAAATTAGTTTTTTTTTCGCAGTATGATCCACCTTTTTCGGACGGGGAGCGCGTCGGGGGGGGGGGATAAAAGGGATAAAGGGCGCCGTTCATTTTCCCGACTTCGACGGTTTTTCTCATTAAATGCATGATTTTCAACGATATAAATATTCGCATATTCACTACATTTACATCTGAGTGGTCAATTTGAATGGTACCATATGCCGTTGCTTGTTCATTGCCCTGCATACAAACTTTACGGTTTAATTCTTTAAGGAGAGTCAATTTCGACGTTTGTATTCGGAGCCTTGCACATTTTACGGAACTATCACCACGCGAAAGCCGTAGTGATAGATACGGTAAGCGGGGGCGATGTAGGTGCGGCGAGACACGCGGCAGTGCTGCACGTAACTGTAACAACTACCGCCACGTAAAATGCGGTGCGAACCTCCGGCAGGTCCTTGCGGATTCGTCTTCGGATCTTCGGTATATTCAGCATACCAATCGTGGCACCACTCCAAAACATTGCCGGTCATATCATAAATTCCCAACTCGTTGGGTGCGTTTATGCCGACAGGGTGCGTTTCGTTTCCGCTATTTTCTACATACCAAGCCACAGCATCGAGGTCGTTGCTACCGCTGTATTTATATCCTTCGCTTTGGTTGCCGCCACGTGCCGCAAATTCCCACTCCGCTTCGGTGGGCAAACGGTAGTTTTTACCGGTCATCTTGTTCAGTTTTGTAATATACTCTTGAATGTCGTTCCAACTGACACTTTCAACCGGACAATCGTCGCAACCTTTAAACTTACTCGGATTATTGCCCATTATCGCTTCCCATTGAAATTGTGTTACAGGGTATTTTCCAATATAATAATCGTTTGTCAGTGTTACTTGATGCGCGGGCAGTTCCCTTTCAGTACATTCGTCATCGGTGCAACCCATAGTAAATGTTCCACCTGCCACAAAAATCATTTTTGGTTCCCATTCATAGCCCACAGGTCCATCGCTCTTGCTATCTTTCTTGCAAGTAGTAAATGACGCCACACATATTGCTGCAATGGCGATAATCGAAAAAAATCTCTTTTGATTCATGGTAAAAAAAAATTATATTTAACTTATTGCAAAGATAAGTATTTTTTCTTACCTTTGCACAACTTTTAAAAATTTATACCATGAAGAAATATTTTTTATTATTAGCCTTATTAGGAGTGATTATGAGTGGATGTAACGAAAAGAAATGGACGTATCCCGAGACGAAGAAACAAGATGTCGTGGACGACTATTTTGGTGTGCAGGTTGCCGACCCGTATCGTTGGTTGGAAGACGACAACGCCGCCGATGTGAAAGAATGGGTGGAAGCCCAAAATGCCGTTACCAATCAGTATTTGGAAAAAATACCGTTTCGGGCGGCTTTAAACAAGCATTTGACCGAGATTTGGGATTTTCCGAAATATGGAACGCCAAGTCGCAAGGGCGACCGTTACTTTTTTATGAAAAACGACGGCTTGCAAAATCAGTATGTGTTATACACACAGATCGGGTTGGACGGCGAGCCTGAGGTACTGTTAGACCCCAACACACTGTCGGAAGACGGTACGGTGGCACTGGCAGGCACCGCGCTCTCCAACGACGGGAAATATCTGGCGTATAAGATTGCCCGCGCCGGTTCAGACTGGAACGAAGTCTTTGTGATGGACGTTACCACCAAAGAACAACTGGCCGACCATATTGAATGGGTTAAGTTTTCGGGCATCTCGTGGCTGGGCGATGGATTTTTCTACAGTGCCTACGACAAGCCGCAGGCAGGCACCGCACTTTCAGGAAAAAACCAGTTCCACAAAGTCTATTTCCATAAACTTGGAACGTCGCAAGCCGACGACGCACTCGTGTATGAAAACAAAAACCAACCCGATTGGAACTTCGGCATGGGTGTAACGGAAGACGAGACCTATCAATATTTGACAGTCTCGGAAAGCACGTCCGGCAACCGACTCTATGTCAAAGAAACCAACAATCCGAAAGCGACTTTTATCCCCATCTCCGAAAATTTCGATAACGATTTTTACGTGATTGATGTGATGGACGGGAAAATTTTGGTGATGACCGACTACAAAGCGCCGAAATATCGCCTGTTGAGCATTGACCCGAAAAAACCAGCCGAAGCGCATTGGACGGAGTTGATTCCCGAGTCGGAATTTGTTTTGCAGAGCGTTGATCTTATCGGAGGAAAACTCGTTGCAAATTACTTGCGCGATGCTCACAGCGTGGCTAATGTGTTGAATATTGACGGGACTTTATTGCACGAAGTAGCGTTTCCGACCATCGGAACAGTTGGCGGATTTTCGGGAAGAAACGACAGCCCCGAAGCGTTTTACGCCTTCTCGTCGTATGCCTACCCAACGACCATCTTCAAATACAACGTAGAAACCAACGTCTCCGAACTGTATCGTAAACTGGAGTTCAAATTTAACCCCGAAGAATATACCACCGAACAGATTTTCTTTGCAAGCAAAGACGGAACGCAAGTCCCCATGTTCGTTACCTATAAAAAAGGTATGCAACGCAACGGCAAAAATCCGCTGCTGCTGTACGGCTACGGCGGTTTTAATATCTCCCTGACGCCACGTTTCAGTATCTCCAACGTTCCGTTTCTCGACAATGGCGGCATCTACGTGGATGTGAACCTGCGCGGCGGCGGCGAATATGGCAAAGAATGGCACGAAGCCGGTACCAAGATGAAGAAACAGAATGTGTTCGACGACTTTATCGCAGCGGCAGAATGGCTCATCGAAAACGGATACACTAATCCCGACAAATTGGCAATCGTGGGCGGCTCTAACGGCGGATTGCTGGTGGGTGCCTGCATGACACAACGTCCCGACCTCTTTAAGGTTGTCATTCCACAAGTGGGCGTGTTGGATATGCTTCGTTATCAACATTTTACCATCGGACGCGCTTGGGCAGTTGACTACGGCACCAGCGAAGATTCGCCCGAGATGTTTGAATATCTGAAAGGATACTCGCCGTTGCACAACGTGAAAGAGGGCGTTGCCTATCCCGCCACGTTGGTAACTACCGCCGACCACGACGACCGCGTCGTTCCGGCACATTCATTCAAATACATCGCCGAACTGCAAAGCAAAGACGCCGGTACAAATCCCGTCCTGATACGTATTGAAACGAATGCAGGACACGGTGCCGGTAAACCGACAGCCAAAATCATCGAAGAAACAACCGACCGCTGGGCATTTATCATGTATAATCTCGGAATGAAACCGAAGTTTTAAGAACGCCGCTTGCAAGCGGAAAAAGCATAAAAAAAGAAAGAGCGACAATAAAATCGCTCTTTCTTTTTTTTGGCGAGGGTAAAACCTTAACGGTCAGTACCAATTGTACCTTCTGCAATAAGAATCGGACTCTCCTCTCCATTGGGTGGAGAAGACGTAAACAGCAATATTTTATACTTCCGGCTGATTGCTTCCGCATTGAAAACAAAGTCAAATGTATAATAACACTCGCACTTATAATAACAACTCTCTGATGAAGTGCCATCGCACGTGTCAATGATTTTCATACATATAACATCGTCTATAACTTCAACTTCCGTTTCAAAAGGGTCGGCTTTGCACACAAAACCGTAGCCAACAAATACATTGACGAGATTTTCCGAGATAGTGATGATGACCGTGTCGCTTTCCATTTCGGAGTCACCTCTCAAGGGTTCGTATTGGGCATTATTACACCCACCTAATTCGGTTTTTATGTGCTGAAACTCTTTCGATGTCTCAGACTTTTTTTCACAAGCCATAAAAACGCTTAACAATAACACGCACAGTGTTCCAACCATGCCTTTTCTGAATTTTGCCATACTTTTTTCCTTTAAAATGAATACTGTTTTTAATTTGGGGGCAAAGGTAACGATATTTGTAATACAAAAAAAAAAACATAATTTTTTTCGTACCACACCTATTTCGTGTGTCTTGTCATTAGAAAGTTGCGCTCGTGCGGACGCCTTTTATAGGGACGTAACCATCTATGTTATAGGCAATGCACGGATATAGCATAGCACAGATTTACTCCAGAGAAGATACGTAGGAAAGGACTTTTTCTAACCGTTCATTGATTTTGATGTTTTTTTCATTTTTTCTTCTCAATATTCCCGCACAACCTTTGGAAGAGATATAGAAATTTTCTTGCGCATTAGTGTCAACAAAATCAATGAGATTAGCAAGTTTATAATCGTATGGAATGGAAGTTCCGTTTAAGTATTTTCCATTATCGAGCAGTTGAAAATCAGAAACTAAGTCCAAAGAATAATTGTTTTTTTTATATGCAAAAGTGTTCACAACCGACCTTTCCGAGTTATTTTGCAGTAATCTTTGTGCAATCCATTGTACAACAGTAACTGCCCATGAATTACCGACTGCTTGATAGCGATTTGTATGACTACTACCATTTATCAATGTGTAATTATCGGGCAATCCCATTAAACGCTCGCATTCCAGTGGGGTAATTCTTCGCAATTTTTTGTTTTGAGTAATATATAATGAGCCATTGTAAGCCGCCGCATTTCCATTCCATTTCGTACCGTAAGCAGCATACAAACAATCTGTATAAGTACGAAATATTTCTATTTCATTGCCATTTATTGTTTTGGTTAAGCCCTGATTGAAATCTTGTTCTTGTTCGTCCGCAAAGAGAGATAGCATTGGCTTGTTTCTTTGTGCCACTTTGAAAGGGTCAATGATTTTGTGTCCTACTTCAAAAAGCACATTTTCAGGATTAAAATTTTTGTCGCCTGCAAGCAAGTATAATCTTCTTCTTTGCTGTGGCAATCCAAAATATTTTCCATCCAAAACACGCCAAGCAATGTTTCTTTTTGCGCTTTTTAATACGCCTGCATTTGTCCATTTTGTAACTTCTATTGGCTTGTCAAAACCTGCCAAGCCTGCCAAAAAGCAACCAAAAGCATTTGTTCGGTCTGACAAAACGCCTTCTACGTTTTCCCAAAATAAAACTGCTCGTTGCTTGCCTTGTTCAGCTCTGACGTTATCTATTTCGTCTGCAATTTCAATGTATTTTAGGGTTAACTGTCCCCTATGGTCATTTAAGCCATTTTGAGTTCCAGCCAAAGAAAATGCTTGACAGGGAGTTCCACCCGACAATAAATCGGGTGCTTCAATTTTTTTTGATTTAATCAATTCGGGCAAATCATTCATATCACCCCAATTAGGTGTATTAGGATATTTATTTTTAAGAAATCTTGACGGAAATTCCGCAATTTCAGAAAACCACAAAGGGATTAGCCCCATTGGTTTGAAAACAAGGCTTGCTACTTCAATTCCGGAACATAAACTACCAAATGTTTTTATCATTTCTTCTTCAATATTTTATTAAGTTCTTCGCGCCATTTAGGAATGTCGTGCCATGGGCAACCAATACAACCTTTTTCGGCTTTTTTGCCTTTATCTGGAATTGATTTATCCCATTGCTTACCGCCTTTGTAAAAGTATTTTATGCCGTATATCTCACCTCTTTCAGCGGTTTGAAAACATTTACGACAAATTTCTCTTTTTTGTTGATTTCTTTGATTGTCAAGTAATTGAAATTTTTCAATAATTTCCTCATCCGTCATTTCCATTGAATTTTCGTCTCTTGTATTTTCGTCCCAACGAATTTCCGAGAATTTATGGTCAGGTATCAATGCCTTTTTATTAGTTGCTTTTGCCTCAAATGCATTTATTCCTTTTAACAATCTGATAATTCGGCTTTTAAATTGTGGCGTAAAAGTTTCATAACCTGTTTCTGCACCTCTTGGAATAGGCAATAACAACCTTTCCGTTGATTGTCCTGTTAGTCGTGTCGATAACGTATATCCAAGTTCTTTTATATCCTGTATCCTTCGTTGTGGATTATTGTTTGGAGGAAAATTACTTGTCCATCTTAATGAACACATTGCTTCGAAAAATGGGAATGTAACAGAAGCACCTGCTTTTTCAGTCTTCCAAAATTTCAGTTCGTCTTTTACCCACTTGTCCATTTTGCTTTTCACAAAATATGGCTTAATAGATACGAGGTGTTTGGCAAGTTCCTCTTCAGTATCAATGTGTAACCCCGTTCTTCGATATTGGTAAGGGACAAATCCTTCCCACACAAATTTATCCGTTTGGGGAAATTTTACGTTCACATATTCCTCACTTGCCTTGGTATTTGAGACAAGTTCGATTGCGATAATTCCTTTCTTTTTCAACAATATGTTGAGTTTATCTAATTCCATTTTCTTCTTTTTGCTTTATGATTTCTAAAAGATTATCTTTATCAATAGCATACACCTTACCATTGTATTTTATTTGAAACTCTAATGCCTCTTTTTCTTTAAAAAGTTCCGTCAGGCTGATATTCAATGAATTGGCGATTTTTTCCAAAGTTTCCAAAGTCGGGGAAATATTGCCATTCACATAATTACTCAAATTGGACTGCGATATCCCTACTTGTTCGGCAAATGCCGACAAGGTCAAGTTTCGTTCTTTTAATATATCCTTAAGTCGTATCATATCGTGAAATAATCAACCGCAAAATTACAAAATATATTGTATTAAATATGATATTTAGCGGATTCATATTAAAAAAACGATGAGAATTTCCCGCGTGTTATTATTTTTACTATTTTTGCATCCAAAATATATTTGATATAATATGAAACAAGCGAGGAAAGTTCAAAAAAGTATCGTTGCATTGGCAAGCGAATTACTCAAAGAACAAGAAAAATTCTGTTCTTGGGGGGCTAAAAAAATCATAATCAAAGAAAACGCTATGTTTTTTTCAGTATCGGGCTTCAAATTTTATGGAAAAATTCGGATTATCGCTAATTCGGAAAACTCCTACAAAATTGTCCTTAAAAATCCAAACTATGAGAAAGTTATAGAAAACATAGCCCTTATTGAAATAGTTGAAAAAATTGATAGTGAGGTTGAAAAAACCGATAATTATGTAAAAACTTTATTGGATTGGTTTTTTTGATTATTTTTTTTAACCTTATGACGACTTTCGTTTTCTTACGTAGAAACAGCATACGTATCCTATGAATTAAATCCATAAAATCATTGCTCTTGCTCTCGACTGCTTCTTCCTTGTGAACTGCTATCATCCCCATTCTTGCCAAATTTTCAAGCAATTTTAAACTTTCGGCATTGATTATATCTACTCTGACGGTATTCATTCCCTTCGTTATTTTTTTGGGGGCAAAGGTAACGTTTTTTTCTAAATATAAAAAAAGGACAAAGCATTGAACTTTGTCCTTTTTTTGACTATGTTTAAAAAAATATTTATTATGTGCTATTTTTCTTCCGGTGTTTCTTCAACTGCGGGGGTTTCTTCAACCGCCGGAGTTTCTTCAACCACCTCAACGGGGGCTTCCACTTCAACTACCGGAGTCTCTTCAACTACCTCAACGGGGGCTTCTACTTCAACCACCGGAGTCTCTTCAACTACCTCGACGAGGGCTTCTACTTCAACCACCGGAGTCTCTTCAACCACCTCAACGGGGGCTTCTACTTCAACTACGGGTGTTTCAACATTCGTGCTTTCGTGCTTTCGTGCCTTCGTGCCTTCCGTGCCTTCCGTGCTTTCGACAGCGGCTTTCGAGCCTTTTTTACCGCCACGGCGTGTTCCCGATTTTTTGGCGTCGGCTTTTTCGACTTTCTTCAGCATATTTTCGTTATAGTCCACCAACTCGATATAGCACATTTCGGCGTTGTCGCCCTGGCGGTTTTCTATTTTCAGTATGCGGGTATATCCGCCCGGTCTGTCGGCTACTTTGTCGGCTATGTCGCGGAACAATTCGGTGATTGCCTCTTTGTTTTGCAGGTAACTAAACACGACTCTTCTTGAATGTGTTGTATTATCTTTGCTACGGTTAATCAGCGGTTCGACATATACACGTAATGCTTTTGCCTTTTGAAGCGTAGTTTTTATTCTTTTATGGAGAATCAGGGATGCTGCCATATTGGAGAGCATGGCTTGTCGGTGTGCCGACTTTCTTCCTAAATGATTAACTTTTTTACGATGTCTCATTTCACTATTCCTTATCTAATTTATATTTATCTATCTTCATGCCAAATTCAAGTCCTTTGGATTTGACCATATTGTCTAATTCTGTCAGCGATTTTTTTCCAAAATTTCTAAACTTCAACAGGTCGTTTTTGTTGTAGGATACCAATTGTCCCAGTGTTTCGAGTTCGGCTGCTTTCAGGCAGTTGAGTGCTCTTACCGAGAGGTCCATGTCGGTGAGTTTGGTTTTCAGAAGTTGGCGAATGTGGGTTGATGTTTCGTCAAATTCGTCGGGTCCGGCGATGGTTGGTTTGTCCATGTTGATAATGATTTTCTCGTCAGAGAAAAGCATAAAGTGTTGAATCAGAACTTTTGCTGCTTCTTTCAGGGCGTCTTTTGGTTGAATGGAACCGTCTGTTATGATCTCAAACACGAGGCGTTCGTAGTCGGTTTTTTGTTCAACGCGATAGTCTTCGGAAGAGAATTGTACGTTTTTAATGGGCGAGTGGCTGGAGTCCATGGCGATGGTTCCGATGGGGGCATTGAGGTCTTTGTTATCTTCTGCCGATACGTAACCGCGTCCTTTTTGTACGGTGATGTCCATACTGAGTTTCACGTTGGGTTCCATGCTGCAAATTTCCAACTCGGGGTTTAGTACTTGGAAGTTGGTCAAGAATTTATTGATGTCGCCTGCTTTAAACGAGTCGCTTCCGCCGATAACGACGTGTACTTTTTCAAAATCTTCTGTTTCAACGAGTCGTTTGAAACGAATTTGTTTGAGGTTCAGAACGATTTCAGTTACATCTTGCATTACGCCTTTGATGGAACTAAATTCGTGGTCTATTCCGTCAATGCGAACGCTGGTAATGGCAAAGCCTTCCAGTGAAGAAAGCAGTATTCTTCTTAGTGCGTTGCCAACGGTTTGACCGAACCCGGGTTCTAACGGACGAAATTCAAAGATGCCTTTAAATTCATCCGACTGAATCATGATGACCTTGTCAGGTTTTTGAAATGCTAAAATAGCCATATTTGTAACCTTTTTTTTTAATTTATCAAATCATTCATTATTTAGAATACAACTCTACAATCAGTTGTTCTTTAATATTTTCGGGGATATCTGCTCTGAGTGGGACGTGCATAAAACGTCCTGCCATAGCATATTCGTCCCATTCCAACCACGGGTAACTTCTTCTTGCTCCCAATGCGTTGGTGATGGCTTCCAGTGATTTGGATTTTTCGCGTACGCCAATAATTTGTCCGGCTTTTATCTGGTAACTGGGTATGTTGATGACTTTTCCGTCAACAACGATGTGGCGATGGGAGACCAACTGACGCGCTCCGGCACGTGTGGGTGCTATTCCCAAGCGGAACACTACGTTGTCTAAGCGGGATTCGCACATTTGGATCAGGATTTCGCCTGTGATGCCTCTTTTGCGGGCGGCGGCTTCATACAGATTCTTGAATTGACGTTCCAAAATGCCGTAGGTGTATTTGGCTTTTTGTTTTTCCATCAACTGGATTCCGTATTCAGACTGTTTTGCACGGCGACGGTTGTTGCCATGTTGACCCGGCGGGAAAGGACGTTTGTCGTACGATTTATCCGGTCCGTAGATGGGTTCTCTAAATTTACGGGCTATTTTTGTTTTAGGACCAATATATCTTGCCATTACTTTGTCTTTTTACGTTCTGTTATTAAACTTATTATACTCTTCTGCGTTTAGGTGGTCTGCAACCATTATGCGGTAGCGGGGTTACGTCTCTAATTTCCATGACTTCAATGCCTAAGCCATTGATGCTACGGATAGCCGATTCACGTCCTTGACCCGGTCCTTTCACAAAGGCTTTCACTTTGCGCACTCCCAAGTCGTATGCTACTTTACCACAGTCTTCCGCTGCCATCTGGGCTGCGTAAGGCGTGTTTTTCTTTGAACCTCTAAATCCGTTTTTTCCGGCTGATGACCAAGATATTACTTGTCCAACGCTGTTGGTAACGGTTACGATAACGTTGTTGAACGACGCGCTGACATATAGTCGTCCTAAGGCGTCAATTTTTACAACTCTTTTCTTCGTGGCTTTACCTTTTGTTGTTTTTGCCATAACTTTATACGATTGCTTCTTTAAAAATTAATTCTAATTCTTAGCCTTTAGGCGCTTTTTTCTTGTTAGCGACGGTTTTTTTGCGTCCTTTTCGGGTACGAGCGTTATTTTTGGTTGATTGTCCACGCAAAGGCAATCCGATACGATGTCGGATACCTCGGTAACAACCAATGTCCATCAAACGTTTTATATTCATCTGTACTTCCGAGCGCAATTCTCCTTCTACTTTGTAACTGCTTCCGATAACGTTACGGATGGCGTTTTGTTCATCGTCCGTCCACGTTTGAACTTTTTTGTTCATATCTACCGCAGCCTCAGTCAGGATCCTCTGAGCCGAACTACGACCTATTCCGAAGATGTAGGTCAAGGCTATTTCACCTCTTTTATTGTTTGGAATATCAACTCCTGCAATTCTTGCCATACAATTTCTTGTTTAAATGTCAATTTCTATTTTTATCCTTGTCTTTGTTTGTACTTTGGATTCTTTTTATTAATCACGTACAATCTTCCTTTTCTCCTGACAATCTTACAATCAGGAGTACGTTTCTTTATTGATGCCCTAACTTTCATGGCTCCTCATTTTATTTATATCTAAAACTTATTCTTCCTTTGCTTAAATCATACGGGGTCATCTCTACTTTTACCCTGTCGCCCGGCAAAATACGGATATAATGCATTCGCATTTTTCCTGATATGTGAGCGGTGATTACGTGTCCGTTTTCGAGTTCCACGCGAAACATTGCGTTTCCTAATGATTCTCTGACGGTGCCATCTTGCTCTATTGCCGTTTGCTTTGCCATATAATTTATATTTCGTTTAAAATCTGTTCAATAAATTCAAATGTTGATAAAATCTCTGCCCGATGTGTTCCTACTACGACTGTGTGTTCGAAGTGTGCCGACGGTTTGCGGTCAACTGTGCGAACGTTCCATCCGTTTTTTTCCATCACCACTTGGCGTTTCCCTTGGTTGATCATGGGTTCGATGGCGATGGTCATTCCTACTTCGAGTTTATGTCCGGAGCCTCGTTTCCCAAAATTGGGAACTTCGGGTTTTTCGTGCAGTTCGCGTCCTACGCCATGTCCTACGAGGTCTCTGACTACTCCGTAGCCGAACGATTCGGTGTACGACTGTATGGCGTGGGCGATGTCGCCTGTTCTGTTGCCGCGAAGCGCACGAGCGATGCCTTTGTAGAGCGATGCTTTGGTGCGTTCCAGTAGCAGTGCCTTTTCTTCCGAGATTTTTCCTACGGAGAAGGTATAGGCTGAATCGCCATGGTAGCCGTTCATCAGAACACCACAATCTATCGAGATGATGTCTCCTTCGCGAAGTTGTGTTTCACAGGGTATGCCATGAACAACGACTTCATTGATCGAGGTGCATAAAGAGGCGGGAAAACCGTTGTATCCTTTAAACGAGGGGACGGCTCCGTGCGCTTTGATGAACGCCTCGGCTTTTTCATCGAGGTATTTTGTGGTTACTCCCGGATGTATGTAACGGGCTACTTCTGCCAACGTTTTACCAACAAGTAAAGAACTCTGACGGATTAATTCTATTTCGGTCTCCGTCTTGACCAATCGTTGCTGTTTAAGCAATTGTCGCAACATTTCCCTTACATTCCTCCTCCGGAACGTCCTTTTATTCTTCCTTCTTTCAACAAGCCATCGTAATGGCGCATGAGTAGTTGACTTTCTATTTGAGAAAGTGTGTCGAGTATTACGCCGACCATAATCAGCAACGAGGTTCCGCCGTAGAAACGGGAGAACTCTGAGGTTACGCCCGTCATTACGATGACGGCGGGTAGAATGGCTACGGTACCTAAGAAGAGTGAGCCGGGGAAGGTGATGCGGGAGAGAATGTTGTCTATGTATTCCGCTGTCTTTTTACCGGGTTTGACGCCGGGAATAAATCCGCCGTTCTTTTTAATATCGTCCGCCATTTGTTGCGGGTTAATGGTTATCGCTGTATAGAAATAGGTAAATACCACAATCATCAGGAAGAAGATGAGGTTGTGTGCAAATCCGTTTACATTGACTAATGAGGCTATTGCGGAGTGTATCCACGAGTTACCTTCGGGGCTGGCGAAGCCAACGATGGTCAATGGCAGGAACATGATTGCTTGTGCAAAGATGATGGGCATAACGCCGGCTGCATTGACCTTGATAGGGATGTATTGACGCACGCCGCCGTATTGTTTATTGCCTACAACGCGCTTGGCGTATTGTACGGGTATTCGTCGTGTTCCTTGTACCAGCAGGATACAGAGTAGGATCACGATGATCAGCACTGCTATTTCGAGTACGAAGAAGACCAGTCCGCCGCCTTGTTGTTCCATACGGGATGCAAATTCGGCAAATAGTGCGAAGGGCAGGCGGGCGATGATACCGATCATGATTATCATGGATATACCGTTGCCTATTCCTTTTTCGGTGATGCGTTCTCCGAGCCACATAACGAAGAGTGTTCCTGATACTAATATCACCATTGCCGAGATCCAAAAGAGCATGGTGGGCGAGCCGTTGGCACCGGTGAGTACAATGGCGTCGGCTGCTTGCATTCTCATGTTGGCGATGTAGGTCGGTGCTTGGAAGATACATACCACAATCGTCAGATAGCGGGTGATTTGGTTCATCTTCTTTCTTCCGCTTTCGCCTTCTTTTTGCAGTTTTTGGAAATAGGGTAATGCCATTCCCAGCAACTGTACAATGATAGATGCGGTGATGTAGGGCATAATTCCCAGTGCGAAGATGGATGCATTGGCGAACGCGCCGCCTGAGAACATATTAAGCAGTCCCAGCAATCCTTCGCTGCTTTGCTGTTGTAATCCGGCTAATGCCGACGGATCTACTCCGGGTATTACCACGTAGGAGCCTAAACGGTATATCAGGATTATTCCTAATGTGTAGAGGATTCTCTTACGAAGTTCTTCAATACTCCAGATGTTTTTTAAACTTTCAATAAATCTTTTCATCGGAACTACATTTTTGTTGCAACGCCACCATTGGCTTCAATAGATTTTATTGCTGTTTCGGAAAAGGCGTGTGCGCTTACTTCCACTTTTGCTGTTAATTCTCCGCGTCCAAGGATTTTTATCAGGTCGTTTTTAGAGACGAGTCCGTTTTCTCTGAATATTTCAGGGCTGAATACGGATATTCCTTTTTCGTCGTATAGTTGTTGAATGCGGTCTATGTTAATACCTACGTATTCGACTCTGTTGATGTTTTTGAATCCGCCTTTTGGTACGCGACGGTACAGGGGCATTTGTCCTCCTTCAAAGCCTATTTTTCGTGAATAGCCTGATCTTGATTGTGCGCCTTTATGTCCGCGTGTTGATGTTCCGCCGTGTCCGGATCCCGAACCGCGTCCTATTCTTTTTCTTTTTCGTACAGAGCCTTTTGCCGGCTTTAAATTACTCAAATCCATTTCAGTATGTTCTAAAAAGTTAAAATTTAGATTTCTTCTACTATTACTAAATGTCTTACCGCGTTGATCATGCCTTCTATTTGTGGTGTGGCTTGATGTTCTACGGATTGATTTATTTTTCTAAGTCCTAATGCTTCCATTGTGCGTTTTTGGGCGCACGGACGCTTGATGGTGCTTCTTACTTGTGTTACTTTGTACTTTTTCATGTTCATGATTTTTAGCCGTTAAACACTGTGTTTAAGTCCACGCCGCGAAGTTGGGAGACGGTATAGGCGTCGCGCATTTGCACGAGGGCGTCGAAGGTGGCTTTTACCACGCTGTGCGGGTTTGATGAGCCTTTCGATTTTGCCAAAACGTCGGTTACGCCTACGCTTTCTAATACGGCACGCATGGCACCGCCGGCGATAACGCCTGTTCCGGGTGCTGCCGGTTTAAGGAATACGTATGCGCCGCTGTATTTGCCGTATTGTTCGTGGGGTATGGTGCCTTTTAGTACCGGTACTTTTACCAGATTCTTTTTGGCATCGTCCACGCCTTTTTGTACGGCGGCTTGAACTTCTTTTGCTTTTCCTAATCCATAGCCTACAACGCCATTTTCGTTGCCGACTACCATGATGGCTGAAAAGCTGAATGTGCGACCGCCTTTGGTAACTTTGGTTACTCTTTGGACGCCTACGAGTTTTTCTTTAAACTCAATCTCGCTGGATTTTACTTTCTTGATATTTATGGTTGACATAACTATTCTTTAAAATTTAAGACCACCTTCTCTTGCTGCGTCGGCTAACGCTTTTACTCTTCCGTGATAGAGATAGCCGTTTCTATCGAATACTACGGTTGAAATGCCTGCTGACAGGGCGTTTTCTGCCGCTAATTTGCCTACTTTGCCGGCTACTTCCAGTTTGGGTCCTGTTGTTCCTTTCAGGGAGTCGCTCATCGAAGATGCGGCGGCAATGGTTTTTCCGTTGATATCGTCAATGAATTGAACGTATATCTCTTTGTTGCTTCTAAATACAGACATTCTTGGTCTTTCTGATGTGCCAAAAAGTCTTTTTCTGATACGAATTTTGATTCGTGTCCTTCTGTATTCCTTTTTATTTTTAATAGCCATTTCTCTTCAAAATTTATATTGTCCTACTTCTTAGCTGCTGATTTTCCTGCTTTACGACGAAGTACTTCATTGGGGAATTTGATTCCTTTGCCTTTATATGGTTCCGGCGGACGCAATGAACGTATTTTTGCTACTACTTGTCCTAATAGTTGTTTGTCGTTACTGGTGAGGGTGATCATGGGGTTTTTACCTCTTTCGCTGGCTGTTTCTACTTTTATTTCTTTGGGTAGTTTGAAATAGATGTAGTGGGAATAGCCGAGTGTGAGTTCGAGGACTTGATCGGTGTTGGAGGCTTTGTAGCCTACGCCTACCAGTTCGAGTTGTGTTTTAAATCCTTCGGAAACGCCTGTTACCATGTTGTTGATCAGGGAACGGTATAGTCCGTGCAGGGCGTTGTTTTCCTGTGTGTCTTCCGCGATGGTCAACACGATTTGGTTATTTTCTACCGTAACTTTTATTTGTGGTTTTACGGTTTGCTTCAGTTCGCCAAGTTTTCCTTTTACAGTTACTTCGTTGTTGTCGGAAACTGTTATTTGTGTTCCTTGGGGAAGCGTAATGGGTAGTTTACCTATTCTTGACATGCTCAACCTCCTTCGTTATGAAATGTAACAAATTACTTCTCCACCCACGTTTTGTTGTTTCGCTTCTTTGTCGGTCATCAGTCCGCTGGAAGTCGAAATAATAGCAATGCCCAGTCCGTTCATTACGCGGGGTAGTTCGTCGGATTTTACATAGCGACGAAGACCGGGTTTGCTTATTCGGGTTATCGTTCTGATGGCGCATTCCTTTGTTATGGGATGGTATTTGAGCGCGATCTTGATGATTCCCGAAAGGGGCTCGTTTTCAAATTTATAATTCAGGATATATCCTTTTTCGAATAATATCTTGGTGATGTCCTTTTTCATGCTTGATGCAGGAATCTCCACAACCCTATGGTTTGCCTTCACGGCATTTCTTATGCGGGTCAAATAATCTGCAATCGGATCAGTTATCATATTCTATTTTTTCTGTCGTTACAAAATTTCTTTACCTATTTTCTACCAACTTGCCTTTTTAATACCCGGAATGAGTCCACTTGCCGACATCTCTCTAAAGTTGATACGGGAGATTCCGAATTTGCGCATATATCCTTTGGGACGTCCCGTCAGTTTGCAACGGTTGTGCAGACGTACCGGGCTTGCATTTTTAGGAAGTTTTTGGAGTGCTACATAGTCTCCTGCTTCTTTTAATGCGGCGCGTTTTGCAGCGTACTTTGCTACGAGGCGTGCGCGTTTTACTTCGCGTGCTTTCATTGATTCCTTTGCCATAGTTATTTCTGGTTTTTAAAAGGTAACCCAAATTGTTTTAATAATTCTAATGCTTCCTTGTCGGTGCGTGCGGTAGTTACAAATGTGATGTCGAGACCGTTGATTTTGTTGATTTTATCAAGGTTTATTTCGGGGAAGATGATTTGTTCGCTCACTCCGAAGGAGTAGTTTCCGCGTCCGTCGAATCCTTTGTCGTTGATGCCTTTGAAGTCGCGGATACGGGGTATGGATACGGCAACCAGACGGTCTAAAAATTCAAACATTTTCTCGCCGCGCAGGGTAACACGTGCGCCGATAGACATTCCTTTTCTGAGTTTGAAGTTCGAGATGTCTTTCCGTGAAATGGTTGGCACGGCTTTTTGTCCGGCGATTTGCGTCAGTTCCTGTACGCCAAATTCGATGAGTTTTTTATCGGCAATGCCTGCGCCCAAGCCTTGGTTAAGGCATATCTTTTGGAGACGCGGCACTTGCATAACTGTTTTATACTGAAACTGTTCCATCAATGCGGGAACGATTTCGGCGGTATATTTGGTTTTTAACCTGGGTATGTATTTATTATTTTTCATTTTTGATTACCTCCCCTGATTTTTTGGAATAACGTATGAGTTTTCCTGTTTTTTCATCTTCTTTACGTCCGATACGTGTTGGCTTGCCGCTTCCATCTATGATCATCAGATTGGATAGATGTATGGGTGCTTCCACATCAATTATACCTCCTTTGGGGTGTTTGGCATTGGGGCGTTGGTGTTTTTTCATCAGGTTCACGCCGCTCACTATGGCGCGTGTCTTGTTTACCAACACTTCGCGTACTTGCCCTTTTTGCCCTTTCGAGTCTCCGGCAATGACCATCACTTGGTCGCCTTTCTTTACATGAAATTTTTTACGCATAGTTTCTCTTCTTTCTTTTTTATAGTACTTCAGGCGCTAAAGAAACAATCTTCATATATTGTTTTTCTCTTAATTCTCTGGCAACGGGACCAAAGATACGGGTGCCGACCATTTCGCCTGCGGCGTTTAGTATTACCACTGCGTTGTCGTCGAAGCGGATATATGAGCCGTCGTTACGGCGTATTTCCTTTTTGGTTCTTACGATAACGGCTTTGGCTACGGTACCTTTTTTTATGGTTCCATCGGGTATCGCCTTTTTCACTGTTACCACGATACGGTCTCCGATGGAGGCGTATCTTCTTCTTGTTCCGCCTAACACGCGTATGCAAAGTACTTCTTTTGCTCCGCTGTTATCTGCTACAGATAGTCTGGATTCTTGTTGTATCATAATTATTTCGCTCTTTCAATAATTTCAACTAATCGCCAGCATTTTGTTTTGCTCAACGGGCGGGTTTCGGATATTTTTACGGTATCACCTGCGCCGCAGTCGTTGTTTTCATCATGGGCATGGAATTTGGAAGTTTTTTTCACAAACTTTCCGTATTTCGGGTGTTTCACTTTTCGTTCTACCATAACAACGATGGATTTTTCCATTTTGCTGCTGGTTACAACACCTATTTTTTCTTTTCTGAGATTACGTTCCATTATATTATTAACTTTGTTCGATTTCTCTTCTCCTCAACTCGGTTTTTAATCTTGCTATAGATTTTCTATATGCTTTTAATGTATTGGGGTTATCCAAGGGGTTTACCGCGTGGTTCAACCGCAATCTGGTCAAATGAGAAGTTTCTACTTCTAATTTTTCAATCAAGTCGTTTGTTGACATTTCTATTAAACCTTCTTCTCTTTTCATTTTTTAAAAAGTTTTTTGGGTTACGCATTGGCGTCATAATCTCGACGCAGAATAAATTTGGTGGTTATGGGCAATTTTTGAGCGGCGAGGCGCAATGCTTCTTTTGCGAGTTCGAAGGGAACGCCGTCGGCTTCAAAGAGGATTCGCCCCGGTTTTACGGCTGCTACAAACAATTCGGGGGCTCCTTTTCCTTTTCCCATACGTACTTCGGCGGGTTTTTTGGTGAGGGGTTTGTCGGGAAATATTCTAATCCAGATTTGTCCTTCACGTTTCATGTGCCGTGTAACTGCCTGACGTGCAGCCTCTATTTGTCGTCCGGTTATCCATCCGAACTGGAGGGCTTTGATGCCGTAACTTCCGAATGCTATTTCGGTGCCGCGGTGGGCGTTTCCTGCTATGGAGCCTTTCCCTTTTTGCTGCTTTCTGTATTTAGTCCTTTTTGGCTGTAACATTTTACTACCTTATTTTTTATTATTAATTAATCTTTTTTAGCACGGGGTCTGTCGTTGTTTCCACGTGGTCTGTCGTTGTTTCCGCGTGGTCTGTCGTTGTTTCCGCGTGGTCTGTCGTTTCTATCGCCGCGTGGTCTGTCGCCGCCTCTGTTATCTCTGTCGCCGCGTGGTCTGTCGTTTCTATCTCCGCGTGGTCTGTCGTTGCGTCGTCTGTCGCCGCCTCTGTCGCCTGCGGGTTTGCTGAATCTTTGTCCTGAGT
>Ga0123353_10003756_pt1 | contig 19327 bp, 17 predicted proteins | sample TergutLab28metaG_3_FD_92763 | JGI IMG/M metagenome (GOLD analysis project Ga0123353, IMG submission 92763) | Labiotermes labralis P3 segment gut microbial communities from Petit-Saut dam, French Guiana - Lab288 P3 | ecosystem: Host-associated > Arthropoda: Insects > Digestive system > Gut ... | reverse complement strand
TGGTGCTTTTGGGAAGTTATGCAGGGGCGCTTGTTGACCGTTGGAATCGGAAACTCATCATGATTGTTTCTGACTTATACCTTGCGGCTATTGCTCTTGGCTTGGTGATATTCACATTTTTTGCTGAGCCGCCGCTGTGGCTTATTCTGGGAATCCTGTTTTTTCGAAGCATAGGGACAGCTTTCCACACGCCGGCAATAAGCGCGGTGACGCCTTTGATTGTGCCGGAAACGCACTTGACTAAATGCACCGGTTATACACAATCATTGCAGACGCTTGGATTCATTGCCGGGACATCCATAGCCGCAATCCTGTACCCCCTTTGGGGAATAAGCGGGATGGCCGCACTGGACATAGCGGGCGCTATCCTGGCATCCATTGCGGTTTTTGCCGTCAAAATCCCGGCGCCGCCGAAAACCGAACAAGAAGATAAGCAAGGGATTACTGCGGAAATAAGGGAAGCGTTTGGTATTCTCAAGGCTCATAAAGGATTATTTGCGTTACTATGGATTGCAGCGGTGTTCACGTTCTTTTTCGCCCCCATCAACGCGCTGTTCCCTCTAATGAGCATGGGACATTTTGGCGGGACTACCACCCATGCTTCCATAGCGGAAATCACTTTTGCATCAGGCATGATGCTGGGAGGGCTGACACTTGGGATTTGGGGCGGATTCAAGAATCGCGGAATAACCATGTGCACCGCCATCGCTTTGATGGGTGTAGCCCTTACCATATCGGGCTTACTGCCGGGAAGCGGTTTTGTTATCTTCGCAGGGCTTTCTTTACTGATGGGCTTATCATCGCCGTTCTACACCGGCCCGCATACGGCCTTGATGCAAGAAAAAATCCAGCCTGAGTATTTAGGAAGAGTTTTCGGATTTTATGGAAGCTTGCTGTCTGCGGCTATGCTTCTTGGGCTTGTAACTACCGGGATCTCTGCAGATGTTGTTGGAGTCAATATATGGTTTTTGGTAAGCGGTATCGTAATATCCTTGCTATCAATCGTAGCAATAGTGACGCCCGGCGTCAGGCAAATTGATAAATCGTAGCGTACGCAACAAAAATCACGGTAATCATTTCCATACGATTCAGGGGGTTCATGGGAGAGCTTACTGAAAGCGGATTATAAAACTATTATTACGATGGAGGATATATGGAAACAAAAAAAGTCAAATGGAACGGCAAAGTTCTTTCGATTCAACCACGTACCAATGTATGGCGTTACCGTTGTGACAACCGCACGCACTCTCATATTGGCTACAATATCTTCCTTGACGGTATTGCAGATGGCGAAGAAAAACAGTTCGCCGTTGCAATTTCCGAAAAGCAACAGCAATCGACAGGTTTCCATATCGGCGATGAGGCAAGCGGTACAGGCTGGATGAAAAAGTACCCGCAATGGGAATATGCGGATTATTACAGGGCAGGAGCGTTAAAACGAGTTAAGCCGTGTGACGATCCGCAAAATGATAGCAAAACACCTCCGTGGATCGGCGAACTGCCCGATATGGAAACATACGAACAGCGTGGATGCCGAGTTCTCAGCAAGGCTTGCTGGAAAGCTAAGTGTTTCAAGTGCAAGTGGGCAACGATGGCTAATGTCACGATCGAATATGATTGGGGTATAAAACAAAAATGGCGCTTCGAAAGTTTTTGCTATGGTCCCAAATCTTGCAAACTTTATAAACGTGGTGCAGATCCAATGGTGCCGTATAAAGGTTGCGGCTCAACTCCCGACAGCCACGGTGGGCTTGATGAGATACTCACAGAACGCAGGGGATGGGATGAATGATGGCATTGCTTTGTTAGGATTTACTACTTCTAGATAAAACCGACCGGAAAATCTATGGTTCTAGACCAAAGCATTTTAGGATTACGAGTTATACGTAATTGTTCATGGGAGAGCTTTATTTTTGAATAGAGCTTTTCACAAACAACGGGGTAACATGATGATTTTTTTCATCCCTTTTATAGGGTTGACCCATTGGGTAATCTACGTTAATTAAATTTACTCTACCTCGCTTTTGTTGCGCTTCGCGCAATAAAAATGTTAGCCGGGGTTTTAAACTCGAACCCATTCTTTTTGAACTCCACGTAATCAAATACATCAAGCTCGTCATGTGCAAACTTATGAAAATCATAAAACCCTTCCCAATTCTCATATCCATCTCCTAGATTACTTTCAAGGAAGGCGTCTGCAATGTCAATGCCCATGCGTGGTGCAACGTAGTATGCACCCATCGACAGCACATTACAACCATTTGCAACGACGCAGCGCTTCGCAGCGTTAACACTCTCTACCACTGCGCTATGAACCCTTGGACATTTGCTCGCAGCGATATGTATACCCATACCAGATCCACAGAAGAGTAATGCCTTTTCAAACTCCCCTTCAGAGATTTTTGCGCCAACTCTAAGCCCAAGCCTTTGAAACATTTCCTTATTTGGGTCATCCTCTGATTTTATCCCAATATCTGTTACTTCCCAACCTTTACTCTTTAAGTGAGTTATAACGGCATCTTTTAGCGGAAGTCCTGCAATATCTGCAGCAACTAGAACTTGCTTATCTTTAACACTTTTCATATTACTTTACTCCTTAGGTATTGAGTTCAATGCATTCATTTGTGGTCGCATCACATATAGTTCTTCCAGCTTATCGTCAGATAATGCTTCTTCACCGCCAAGCATGGTTGTGTGGAAACACGTTTTTGCGTAGCTTTCTGCAGCCTCAGCTCTAGCAAAGGCTTCCAAAATATAACTTCCGACCGACATAATTCCATGATTTGCAAGTAAGACTGTATTATAAGATGCAAGAAACGGTTTCGCAGCATCGTATACAGCATCAGTTCCCGGCGTTCCATAAGGAACGAAAGGTATCTCTCCGCATAAAACAAGCATCTCGGGATATGCTTTTGTTGTAATTTACTTGTTCGCCAATGCAAAAGCTGTTGCAAAGACAGAATGGGTGTGGACTACAGCTCCAACATCTAATCTATACCCTGTATGTTCCAAGGTGAATCTTCACTTCACTTGAGGGTTTATATGATCCGTTGTAGTTTTCTTCATTTTCAATGACTACAATCATGTCTTCAGTAAGCATTCCTTTATGAATGTTGCTTGGAGTAATATAGACTTTTTCCTCATGTTTAATAGATATTTTACCTTCATAAGAGTTTATGAGCCATTTGTCATACATCAATTTTGAGAATTGCACTATCTGAGCCTTTGGATGTTTTTCAACCACAATAATGCTTCCAAATCAGTCTTTCGATTGGATTTATGCTTTAAACAATGTATGTTGATGCTGATGTTGAACCACCTTGACCTGTCCAGTTAGTATGGAAATATTCGTTACGTGGCTTATCAATACGTTCGTACATATGTGCACCAAAAAAGTCACGTTGTGCTTGAAGTAGGTTAGCTGGCGATTTTGCGCATCGGTAACCATCGTAATAGGTTAATGCACTTGCAAACGCGGGAATCGCAATTCCAATATTTAACGCTGTTGAGCAAACCCTGCGCCAACCGCTTTGTGCAACTGCGATTTTATCTCTGAAATATGGATCTAATAACAGGTTCTCCAGTTCAGGATTTTTAGTATATGCCTCTTTAATATTTGTTAGAAACACTGAACGAATTATGCATCCTTCACGCCATAACATTGCAATGTCACCATAGTCAAGATTCCAGTTATATGTCTTTGACGCTGCCCGCATTAGTGCGTATCCTTGCGCATACGAAACAACTTTTGAGGCAAAGAGAGCCTGCCAAATATCTTCAACAAATGCTTTTTTGTCACCTACATATCCTCCACTTGGATGTGGTCCTTTTAATATTTTAGAAGCCTTAACTCTCTCATCTTTAATTGACGATAAGCATCTGGCATATACGGCTTCACTGATTAGTGTGAGTGAGACTCCCTCGTCCAGTGAAGTAACCGAAGTCCATTTACCTGTTCCTTTTTGCCCTGCTTTGTCAAGAATTTTTTCCATTAGGGGACTTCCGTCTTCATCTTTATAAGCCAGAATATCTCCGGTAATTCCTATGAGATAACTGTCCAGCAAACCGGTGTTCCAATCCTTGAACACATTCTGCATCTCGTCTGCACTCATTCCAAGATACTCTTTCATTATAAAGTAAGCCTCACAAATGAGCTGCATATCCCCATATTCAATGCCATTATGGATCATTTTCACAAAATGTCCGGCTCCATCGCTTCCTACCCAGTTGCAACAAGGGATTGTACCTTCAACTTTCGCTGCAATTGCCTGAAAAACAGGTGCAATATGTTGCCATGCAGCATTTGAGCCTCCCGGCATTATACTTGGTCCTTTGAGCGCACCCTCTTCGCCTCCTGAAACACCTGTCCCGACAAACAATAACCCCTCTGATTCAACATATTTAGTGCGTCGAATTGAATCTTCGAAGTGAGAGTTACCACCATCAATGATAATATCGCCTTTCGATAATAGCGGAATAAGCGCATCGATATACTCATCCACAGGATTTCCGGCTTTTACCATAAGCAGAATCATACGTGGACTTTTTAACTTACTTACAAGCTCCATGAGAGTTAAGGCTCCTTCTATGTTTTTATCTCCGCCTCGTCTTTCAATAAATCTAGTAACTTTCTCAGTTGTACGGTTATAGACACATACCGAAAAGCCCTTGCTCTCTATGTTAATTGCTATATTTTCGCCCATAACAGCAAGACCGACAATACCAATATCGGACTTTCTCATGATTATCTTCTCCTTTTTCAATAAACTGGCACTCTATCGTACTACTCTTGCGTTTCCCTGATATATGCTCCACACCATTTTTTCATCAATGGGTGTTGCATAATCCTCAAGTATTGTTGTCGCCAAAGAACCGGATGCCCAACCGAATTGAGTTGCTTTTTCAGGCTCCATTCCTGTTAATATTCCATAAAGTAAGCCTCCGGCAAATCCGTCTCCTCCACCAATTCGGTCAATCACCTTTATGATTCTTGGCTCAACTATAGTACATGTCTCGCCAAAGAATGTTATTGCACCCCATAAATGCTCATTTGTTGATATTACCTGACGTAATGTGTTACCAAAAACGCAAATTGACGGAAATGTTTTTTTTATACCATCCAGCATTTGTTTATAATCCTCGATTTGGGTAGAAATATCTCTTCCTCCCTCTAGTGGTCCCTCTGTTCCAAGACAAAGTTGGTAATCTTCTTCATTACCAATGAGAATATCTGTCATACTAACCATTTCAATAAAACTATCGCGAAGCTCTTCCTCTCGCCCGCTCCAAAATGAAGCACGATGGTTTAAATCAAATGATACGCGTGTATTATATTTCTTAGCTGCACGTATAGCTTCAATGCAAAAACGAGTTGTTTCAGATGATATTGCGGCAATTAAACCTGAAATGTGAAGTATTCTAACACCATCTTCTCCAAAAATACTATCAAAGTCAAAATCCTTAGAACTCAGAATTCGCCCAACCTCACCTGCGCGATCGTTATGAACTCTGGGACCTCTCGTACCATATCCGCTATCAGCAATATTAAACTGGTGACGATAACCCCAAGGTCCGCCCTGTGGTATATCAGGACCTAAAAAATTAATATTGCGTCGGCGTAGTTCACTTTTAATAAAGTATGAAATAGGGCTGTCTTGTACAAAGTTCGTAAGCGCAAGACCTTTATGACCTAATGATGATGATATATTAATTACATTTGTTTCTGCGCTTGTTGCTTGCATGTGATACAAATTGCTTGTGTGCACGGGCGCTCCATTCAGCGGTGTGATTCTAATACCCATACTTGTGGGTACTGCAACACCGTAAATGCAATTTTCACGTAGTTTAAGTTTCAATAAACTGAACCTCTGCTTCTATTCTTTTGGTATAAACATGGCTTTTACGCCTTTCCCCGCTATTAAGTCGTTAAAGACCTGCTCCCAATCATCAATACTACTTCGGTGTGTTATGATTTGAGATAAATCAATCTTTGTGTTCGACATCATAGATAACGCTCGATCCCATGCTGTGTAGCTGGAGCTTAGATTAAAGCGAATCGTTGCAGCTTTCTTTGTTAAAACTCCCCATCGAATCGGAACTTCATCTCGTGATGGTATCCCAACTGCCGTTATTGTGCCAAGTTTCTTCACTACGCGAACAGCAAGGTCGATACCACCTGATGCACCGCTCGCTTCAACAACCAAATCTGCACCTTTGCCGTTTGTGAGTTCAAGAACAGCCTTCTCGACATCCGTCTCATCACTGTTATAGATATAATCAGCACCTAGTTTTTTTGCAGTTGGTAATCTTAAAGCTGCACCAGATGCAATATCCACAACAATAACTTTACTTGCGCCGTTTTCCTTAACAGCGAATGCAGAAAGTATGCCGATAGGACCAGCACCGATTATAACAACAATATCCTGCGGACCTAGTTCGCCGCGTTCAACCACTTCATGTGTAACGATTGCCAGAGGTTCACAAAGCGCTGCTGTGATGTTATCTACGTTATCAGGGACTCTATGTAAAAAAATGTCTGGAACAACAATATAATCTGTAAATGCACCGTTGATTCCCCAGCCGGGTGAACGCTTATGCTCACATATATGTACCCACCCGCGCCTACATGTTTCACACCTAAAGCATACACCTGTGAACGGTTCACACACCACACGGTCACCTTTTTTCCACTTCATCACAGCATTGCCAGTTTCGACAATAGTTCCACTAAACTCATGACCAAGTGTGACTGGAGGATAACTCTTAAACTCATCTTCCATAATGTGAAGATCTGTTCCACAAACACCACAGGCATGCACTTTTATCAAAACTTCATCCGGCTTTGATATCTTTGGAATATCAACATCGCGCACTTCAATATTCCCTTTTCCATCTGCATATTTTACCAGAGCTCTCATCGCGTCTTACCTCTCAAAAATAGTATTAAGTGCTCCTATTGCATTTTTTGCCGCAACATAGTCTTCCGGTATTGGCATTGATTCTATTGATACGTAGCTTGTGTATGACAATGTTTTCAAACATCGAGCGATTTCATAAAAAGGGATGTGCCCGCCGAATGGTGGTAATCGATTACTATCAGCAAAATGAATAACTCCAATGTTCTTAACATATTTTTCAATCGGTTCTAAGATGCTTTTTTCTTCAATATTTGCATGAAAGACATCATAAAGCAATGAAACATTATCACTTTTGATATCATTCATATGAGAATATGCCTGCTCAAGTCGGAAGATCGTTGAAACCTCGTAGCGGTTTACCGGCTCTATTAGTAAACAAATACTATAATCCAAAGCAAACTCTGCTAATTGCCTTGTTGAATCAGCAAGTCGCCTTAGCATCTCATCATGCTCTGAATAAACAGTCTTCCCACGTATCCCACCTAATGTAATGTATTTTGAGCCAACTTCAGCTGCAAAACAAATAATCTTCTTAATGCGTTCCAACGTTCTTATAAGCAAACGCTCATCGTCTGTGACCAAAAACAATCCTTCGTCAACAAAAGATTGTCCTGTTCCTAAAGTTACGATTTCCAATCCATTATCCGAAATCATAGACTTTATTGCACGGGCATCAAGAGCATCCGGATCACAAACGGATATCTCTACACCGTCATATCCGAGAATTGCAGCTATTTCTATACCTTGTTGAAGATTCCCGCTAAAAAACAAAGGGCAAAAACGTGTTTTCTTTGGAGACAAAGCAAGAGCCTTTTTAACCATGCTATTTAACCTCCTCATCTAAAACGGATCTATAATCATCTTATTGATAAGTCTTTTGTATCTGCACCTAATGTGAGGAAGCTCTCTGAGTTGTTTGAGAACTTTGTAACTTGAGCAAGAATTTCTGAGTAGAGTTTTGTTGATACAGTGTTTTGTGCACCTCTGCGACCACCCGAAGAGTGGTTCATAGTCCCACCCGCAATCGGATATAATGCTGGGCGATATGCCAAATCAATTATTGCAGTCGCAACTCTACTATCACAATCAGCAACAATGTTTCCTTTAACATCATAAATCGAAGATGGCATCTCAAGCGAAGAAACAGCTATATAAACTCTACTATCTACGGCTCTTGCCGGCATGATAATAGGATCATATCCTTCATTCGGGAACAAAAGGAGTTCGGCTCCTTTTAGTCCAAGTAACCTTGATACTTCCGGATACCAATTATCATAGCAGATCATTATACCTACTCTGCCAAAATCCAAATCAAAGATCGGATATTCATCACCGGGTACCTCACTCCAATATCTTGATTCCGGCCAGTATAGATGAGTCTTTCTATACTTCCCAACAAACTCACCTTTCCTGTTAAATAAAACCGCAGTGTTAAATACAAGACCATTATCTGATTCCAAGAAATCTGCACATACATACATATTGTACTTGTTTGCCATTTCTTTGACTGCTGTTATTGTTTCCCCATCTATTATGGACTCTGCAATTTGATTAAATGGTGTTACAGTATCATATCGATTTGTGAACTCAGGAAGTAAGACTATATCACTTTGTTTTTGCCCGCACTCATCGAGTATCTCTCTCAACTCAGAAAGATACTTTTTTTTAACAGAACATTCATATGGATGCCATTTTACAACTGATACACGTGCCTCTCTTTTTTTTGGCTTACTGCATTCAACAAGCGCACAATGAGACCATGTTACTTTTCCTTTTTTAGCATACCTCAATGACAACTGTACAGACACTTTTTTTGCGTCTTTAGGTGCTCTGAATATATCTTCTCCAACAATTTTACCATCGACAGTTTTATAGCTGCTTATGTTGTCGCATGAGCATTTGCAATCCAAATCTTCTTCTATCCAATATAATGCGTTGAGTACACAAATGTTGCAGTCTTCAATATCTTCGGGTGCAAACTCAACGCGGAATCTATAGTATGTACCTCCTGTCACATCTAAGCTTTGTTCCCAAAAACCAAATGTGTACATTTCGCCGTTTCCTGCAATCGTAAGCTGGTTATCAACTGTTGAAAACTCTGGACTCTTATGACCAGTAACTGTATCGCTACACCATACACCATTTGCTGTATTTCTAATCATATTCATAGATAGCAATCTCCTTTACTAAAGTTCTTGTATTAATAATCATTCGTCGCTTTTACCAAGACTTCTTGCTTTTTTCTCTCTATTTCCGTAGTAGTTTAGTAACAAAACGAGCACTAGGACTGCTCCCCATATCAGCTGTCTCAAGAAACTGCTAAAGCCCATCATGTTAAACCCAGTAGATAGAAATTGTAAAGTAAAAACCGCCATAACAACCCCCATTACTCTCCCGTGTCCACCGGTAGGCCTTACGCCGCCGAGAACGCAGAGCAGAATGGCTAATAATACATATGAGACGGCATATGACGGATTTGCTGAGTTTGTTCTTGATGAAATAATAATGCAGGATATCGCAGCCAACGTACCACTTAGGGTATAAGTCTTCAGAATTATCATATCATTCCTTAGACCTGCAAACATTGAAGCGGTAGGGTTGCTTCCCATCATATAGAGCTTTTTTCCAAATGAGGTTTTTCCAAGCAAAATTGACACAATAATAGCGCAAGCGAAGAAAATCAATAAAGGCACTGGGATCACCCATATTGATGCATGTCCAATCATCTCAAACATCTGAGGAAGCCCGACAACAGTATGTCCCTCGGTTATGGCTATTGAGACACCAGTAAAGAGCTGCATAGTTCCTAAAGTTGTCAGAATTGGAGCAATGCCAACTTTTGAGATTAACAGCCCATTAATAGCGCCACAAATTGCGCCGGTTGCAACAGCTGCAAGTACCGCAAGTATCATTATTAAAACTTCGGTAGGCTCCGATGTTTGCGGAGTTATTAAGGCTACCATAATATTCGCTGATAAAATAGCGGCGAGATTTCCCACCCCTATAACGGACAAATCGATGCCTCCAGAAATGATAGCCAGCATCATGCCTAATGCAAGAATACCAAACTCCGGCACTTGAAAACCAATTGCACGAAAAGTGCTCCAAGTAAAGAAGTTGCCCGGACTCAAGGCGACCATCGATCCAAAACAAAGAACCATTATGAAGGCCAATCTAAGTAAATCGCCTTCTTGTTTTACTAGATAATTGATTTTTTCGCGATTCAATCTTTTTAAAGCTCGTTGAATCAAGTCATTCCCTCCCGACTGGTCTTGTACACTGTTTTAGATATTAGTAATCTCATGCATAGTTTTTTGAGTTCTTAATCTTTGGATAGAGGTAAAGCCAGTTCCGATAATAATAATCAGTCCTATTACGAACGCCTGCCAGAACTGTGGAATTCCTAGTAGAATTAAGTTGTTCTGGATCAAAATTACTAGAATAACCCCAAGTATAGTCCCAATAACTGTTCCGTGTCCACCTTTAACCCTTGCTCCACCGAGAACTACAGAAGCAATAACTAACATCTCGGATCCGACCAAGACCATTGGGTTGGACGTTCTCATCATTATTGTGTGAATCATTCCGCCGATTCCAGCTATAAGACCAATGTAAGAATAGACAAATATCTGTATTCTCTTAACACGATAGCCTGCTCTTTCTGCTGAGACTATGTCTCCACCAATTGCGTAAATGCCTCTTCCTAAATATGTATACTTTAAAATGAAATGCGTAATAATGACTATAGAAAGAGCTATTAAGAATGTTGTTGGAAGAGCTGATGTTACTCCGGCTTCATTTTGTAAAGAAAAGAGCATACTCCGCGAAAACGCTCTGACAGAATCCGGTACATTAGCAAGTGCTCCACTTCCAACAAATGTGAGCATAAATCCTATATACATGCTAGAAGTCCCTAAGGTTACAATGATTGTTGGCAACTTAAAAAACGCAATTAAAACTCCATTCAAAAAACCAAGCGATAAACCAATAGCACCAGCGAGTATAAAAAACAAAACAATTGACCCCTCATAGTTTGAGTCAATCATTATTTTTGTCGTGGTATACATAGACATTGATGCAATCGCCGGAAATGATACATCAATTCCACCAGAAATTATTACCATTAAAGTACCCATAGAGAAAATTAGCATAAGCATGCTGCTTCTTAGGATATCTACAAAATTTAATGGCGAGAAAAAACTACTGTTTACAAACCCTATCAACAAAGATAGTGTTACGATGATTATTCCTACATAAAACTCATTTGTTTTAGCCAGTTTTTTCATAATTAAGTAACCACTGCTCCTATACAGATTCGCTTTCACTCAACTTAAGTTGTAGTTGTTGTTCAGTAACATCTGTGCTCATAAACTCTGCTACAATCGTTCCCTTTTTCATTACCAAAATTCTATTGCAATTATGCAGAACCTCTGGTAAATCATCTGAGATTATTATTATGCCGGCTCCTTTTTTTGCTAAATCTCTGATAATTTCATAAATTTCAGCTTTTGATCCAACGTCAATGCCTACTGTGGGGGCATTGAGAACAAATATTTTTGGATTAGTTGCCAACCATTTTGCAAGTACGACTCGTTGTTGGTTTCCACCTGAAAGCGACTTTACAGGTAAGTGCGCAGATGGCGTCTGGATGTTTAAATCCAATATACTCCTGTCAACTATGCCTTTCAGCGAGTTTTTATCAACTATTTTCAGTCTATTTAGCAATCGGTCTATAACGCTAATCACAATATTTGATCCGATAGATTGATTCAAAAACAATCCTTCGTCAAGTCGATCTTCAGGGACATAGGCAATACCGTTTTTTATTGCACTGTTAACACTATCTATACGAACTGGTTTTCCTTCTATCTCAATTGATCCCGAATCAGCCTTCTTTATTCCAAAAAGTGCCTTAGCAAGTGATGTTCTGCCGGAGCCTAGAAGACCTGTTATTCCTAGTATTTCACTTTCTTTTAAATCAAATGATATATCTCTGAAGCCACCTTTTTGATTAAGGTTTTCAACACGCAATAAAGTTTCATTAACATCGTGTTCTTTTGTATAATAGTCTCTCGAGATTGTTTTTCCAGTCATATAGTACACGAGCTTATTATTATCGAGATCGCCTAGATCTCCGTTATAAACACGCTCGCCATTTCTAAGAATTGTTATTTTCTCACAAACACTAAACAACTCATCGATGATATGGCTTACAAAAAGTACTGCTATTCCTTTTTTTTGCAATCCTCGAATTATTTCGAATAAAGCATGAACCTCTTTTCGAGTCAATGTCGTTGTTGGCTCATCCATAATAATTAGCTTTGCATTGTTCAGTAATGCTCTGGAAATAGCAATCAATTGCTTGTCAGCGACAGACAGTTCTTCAACTCTTTTTGTTAAATCAATATTTACATTGATTTTGCTGATTGCATCACTGGCGATTTCATATACCTTTTTCCAATTCACCAACTTCTTCTTATTAGATAACTCAAAGTTTAGAGCAATATTCTCTGCTGCTGTTAAATTGGGAAACACAGAAAAATCCTGATATATGACCTGTATACCTTCCTGGATCATATCTATAGGAGTAGCATTATGATAGACTTTATCATTAATCTCAATCGTGCCGCTATCCGGCTTTACCACGCCGGATATTATTTTTATCAGCGTTGATTTGCCCGAGCCATTTTCACCGGCGAGTGTCCTGATTTCTCCCGCTTCCATCGTTATATCAACATTTTTTAGCGCTTCGACACCTGCAAACATCCTGCTTACATTATTGATTTTGATTAGAGACATGAATCGTCACTACCTTTATTAATCTTTTCGCAATACCACTTGAATCTCAAGTGAAAGCTATTATAAGCTTTCACTTGAGTATTCAATAATCTAGATGAGTTAGTTAAACTTGTAGCCTTTTACCACACTTAGAAGTTGTAATCAGCTAAGTTTTCTTTCGTTTTTATCAGTATATCATTGCCTTCGATATACTTACCGTCGATTATTTTGATGCTTTCGTAACCAGGTAAGCCAAGATTGGCACCGTCAACGATTTCGCCTCCTCTACCTTCAAGAATCATCTGTGCTAATAAGCTCATTGCATATCCTGAAGTTCTCGGATCCCATGTTGCAACCGCTTGTATTGTTCCATCTTTAATATAGCTTCCTGAAACTGAAGCAATGCCGGTTCCAACAATTTTCACTACACCGGACAAGCCCATTTCTTCAATGGCAAGTGCGGCTCCCGGAGGAGATTCAGAGCCCATACCTACGATACCGGTTACATTCGGGTGTGCTTTCATAACCTCTCTAATTCTATCATAAATAACCATTTGATCATCGTGATTTTCGATTTTTCTTTGAACAGCTACCATATTAGGATAATTTGCTTCTTGATATGCAACTGCGCCTTCTTCCCAAAGATTATGTGAGGTAGCTGTAAGATGACCGACTGATGTTACATACTCACCTTCTCCTCCCATTTCTTCTGCTAATACTTTCATGACAGCTTCACCGAATGCCGTATTATCAAATGCTTCAATGTTAAAATCTATATTCACCAAATCTGGTGCTTCATGGCTAATAACAACGATTCCCTCGTCCATTGCTCTTCTTAAAACCGGATCCATTGCTTCTGCAGAAATAGGAACAACGCAAATAGCATCTACCCCTTGGGCTATTAAATCTTCAACCATCTGAACCTGTAATGCGACATCAGCTGTTGCAGGTCCTATCATTGTTGAGTCAATGCCTGTATCACTGGCAAAGCTTATGATACCTTCTTCCAAACGGTCAAACCATGTCACACCAGTTAGCTTTACTACTGTGACAATTCTCCACTCCTTCTCTGCTGGTTCTGCAGGTGTTGTTGGTTCTGTCGGTTCTGCTGGTGTTGCCGGTTCTGCAACTGCAGGCTGATCAGTCGTAGTGGGTGTTTCCTCTGTCGTTGCACAGGCAGCTATTACAAATATCATTGCAACTGCCAATATTAATGCTAGTATTTTTCTCATAGTTCATCCTCCTTAATATTCTTGATTGATTTATTACGATTCCAGTTCTATAGAGTTCCTCACTCACCCCCCCTAATATCATTTTTTCTTGATCTTACGTGATTCTTAAAGCAAAGGCATCAGCCACACGGCATACGTAATACATCCTACCTTTTGCCATATTGGCAACATACTACTACGAATCATTTTAGGTGTCAATAGAAATAACCAAAAAAAATAAATGTTGCACACTATTACTGATATTTACTTCACTTTTTTGTGCAAATTGTTCAGGTTTCTTCTCAGCAACTAATTACGCTGCCTTTTTTATCATCATTTATCCTTTTTCTAGTACTGTGCTCGATAGTTCTTGCACCAAAGTTTTCTGTATGATATTATTGAAAGAGTTTATTGGGAGGACGTGTGACAAATTGGCTAACACTTATGATTTGCGACCAAACAAAGTCTTTGAACCAATTGATAATGATTCATTAGTTAACAGAATAATCGATTCAATTATTCAGGCAATTGTTGATGGAAAATTCAAGGTTGGCGACAAACTTCCTAGTGAATATGAACTAATAAACGAATTAAACGTAGGCAGGAATTCACTCAGAGAAGCAATGAAGATTTTGTCTGCTTTAGGAGTTGTTACTATCAAGCGTGGTGATGGAACATATGTTTGTTCTCAAGTTTCTCCTCGCGCTTTTGATTCAACTATATACAGCATAATTTTTATGGCAGCAGTAAACGAGGAAATACTCGAGCTTAGGAAGATTATGGATACGCAAATTTTAAAATTAGTAATCAAGAGAGCAAGTGACGATGATATTGCCAAACTAAGGACACATTTACCAACTATTAGGGAAGCATACGAAAGAGGAGATACTAGACAAACTGCTTACCTTGACAATCAGTTTCATGTGGCAGTTGCTAACTTGAGTAAAAACGCATATTTAACAAGAATTGTAGAAGGTGTTTATAAAATATTCAGTATGTCAATCGAAAATCGCAACAGTACTAAAGAAGCATTTAGAGAAACAGAAATAAGCCATGAAAAGTTACTTGATTGTTTAGAAAAACGCGATTATGATATGATTGAATCTGTTGTTAATCTTAGTCTGTTTGCATGGGAAAATACAAATAGAACAGAGAATAATTAGTAATCGGCTTTTATTAAGATACCCAACTTACAAATTAATATACATCAATAAATAACTATTTTATGTGGGGAAACGAGTATGTTGACGTTAGGCAATAGAGTAGGGTTTATAACAGGAGCAGCGCAAGGAATAGGTTATGAAATTGCAACAGTGTTTGCTGAAAACGGAATGAATGTGGTCATCGCTGATGTCAATGAGGAAAAATCAAACGAAAGTGCAGAAATTATAAAAGATAAAGGTCTAAAAGCGCATGGGATCTTTTGTGATGTAACAAGTGTTGATTCTATTCGTGATTCGATGAAATCCGCTGCAAGTGTATTTGGTGGAATTGATGTACTAGTAAACTCAGCAGGTGTGCTTAGCACATTTTGTACTAACGAAATGACCAAAGAAGAGTGGGACAGAGTGATGGCTGTGAACTTAGGTGGAACGTTTTTTTCTGCTCAGCAGGCTCTACCATACTTAGAGAAGAGTAAGTGTGCCAGAATCGTTAACATTGCCTCAAACGCAGGTAGAATGGGTGGTTATGAGAGTTCCTTGGTATACGGAGCCTCAAAGGGTGGGGTTATATCTCTTACGTATGGGCTTGCACGACAATTAGCACCTCAAAAAATATTAGTAAACTGTATTGCGCCCGGTACGACTAAGACTGACACTGCCAAAGCATATTCTCCTGAGGCAATAGAACGGCTATTGGCACATACTCCACTTAGCAGACTAGGACTGCCTCGTGAAATTGCAGTTATGGCGTGTTACTTTGCAAGCGAGGAATCAAGTTTTACTACAGGTGCAGTTGTTGACGTCAACGGTGGTATGTTCATGGGGTAAATCCCGAACTTTGTGTAAACTCTGAAACTCGGTGAAAAAGAGGATGATATTTTCAGGGCGGGAGAGCCGGAAAACGGCTCACCGCCTTGACTACATGTTAGCGGAGCGTGACGGACATGCCAAGGGCGGCCTTAAAATGGCCGTTCATCTTGACCCTTGACATGAGCCGACCGGATTATCTACCATCATATCATACTACTTCTTGATGATTTGAAACAGAATATCATCAAGCTGTTCAAATGTCAGTATTATACTGTTTTCTCCGTAACTCGCCAGATGTTAATGTAATGCTACGTATCTATCACTTATAGCCATATGATTACTCTTCTCTTGCCCTGTTAAGTATAATGCTCTCACTCATTTCATCTGTCATTTTCCAGTATTTATAACCATCCCCGGGGTGTAGATACTGATATCCAGAATCGTACCACTCTCGCAACTCACCGCGCTCCTCAATCGCGCGAAACATGGCGAAGTATGTCTCATCATCTGCGGTTTTACCACGAACGATATACCAATGCGGACACTCTGGCATCGTCTTGGCAAATGTCCACTCAAATGACTGCGCTGCAACCACAAACTCTTTATTGGTCAATATGTAGTCTTCTGCGGCCATTTCACCCATTCCTCTACAATATCGTCAAGTTGTTTTCTTATATTTGGAAAACTTGTGCTCAAATCAAGGGTGCGGATGCCGATTCTGTTTCCGCTCATCATGTAGTCTTTTGTAGGTGGTGTATCTTCTTCGGTCTTTGCATACAATAACATGCCGTGAACATTCCCGGTTTGTGCTTTATCTTCATTCTTGACATATGCAAACACTTGATATAAGTGACCAGAACGGATGCTCTCAGAGCCGTACTGTGACTGCTGCATTATTTTTTTGTAGTACTTCGCATCTATAATAAGCTTTTTCGCACCTCTGTAAGCGGTCAGCATTATATCGGTTTCCATGTTTGGTAGATGTCTACTCCTGTCTTCATCATCACCATCGATGTTCCAGTTAATCTGACGTGGATCAGGATTATATTCTCCGTAATGAGTTCTATAATATTCCAATATGAACTTTTCGTATAAAGCAGACATCTGACGGTCATCAAGATATTTTGCCAACTTATACTTGCCATCCTTTGTTGTCAGGAGTAAATCGTGTAGCACAAAGTAACACATATCCATCAGCATACGGTATGTGGAATTGTTGCGGTGGTAATGCAAACCGCGCCAGTTGATTTCTGATGGCTGCATTACATCAATTTCGTGTAAGTGCAGCATGTACATCCGCTTTAACGCATCTCTATTCTCTTTTTTTACATCATCACTACATATTAAATACCACGATGTGGTTTTTAATATGCGGTTCATCAGGTGATTCGCAGAGAAATCATCAAATGTGCAAGAAATCCTGCGGTCATCACACATATCAAGATACATGGACTCTCTAAGGTTAATTCTGCCACGTAGCGTGCTGAGAGTGTCCTGTGCCTCAATATACTCTCGACTCAATCCTTGTTTAAGATGCTTTGAGATACCTTTAATCAAGATTGCGGATAACAAGTCTAGAGCATTGTCAAATTCCTCCGACTCGATACTCATATACTCGTTCTGCCGTAAGCAATGATAGGCATAAGAGAGCATATAGTAAATATTTGATATCTGTATGCCTCTATCAATCGTCACTTACTACACCATCCAGTTTTTCCGACCATTCTGTAAACTTCTTCTCGTTGTCAAACCAATATTCCTTGATAATTGGAATCAGATCATATTTTACTATCTCTTCAAGCCATTCATCTGTACAAACGGTTTGTTCGCAAAAATAACTGTGCCCGATTTGAAAACCATCACCTAATGATGGGTCGCTCCGTATTGCCTGATTGAGTTGCTTAACAACATCAATTAACTCATCTAATATTTGACTCTTTAAGGAACGTTGGTACGTTCTAAACCCATCGCTTGAGAAAGCGGGTTTCATTTCAAAGAAACTGAAACGTCTGCGGAGTGCGTAATCAATTAATGCAAGACTTCTATCTGCAGTGTTCATCAAACCAATTATATATAGGTTCTCCGGCACAGAGAACGTGCGGCCATCATATGCCATAGATATTTTTTCGCCTCGATACCCCTTTTCTATCATCATCAGCAGTTCGCCGAATACTTTGCTAAGATTCCCGCGATTGATTTCATCAATGATTAGGAAATACTTTTCGCCGGGATGGTTTTCAGCTTGTTTACAAAAATTATAGAAAATTCCATCAATTAGCTCGTAACCCGAATCGCCGGGTCTGTACCCTATAACGAAATCTTCATAAGAGTAACTCTGGTGGAATTGTACTACCTTTATCCGACTGTCATCTTTTTTACCTAATATCGAATATGCAAGACGCTTGGCAGCAAATGTTTTACCTACTCCGGGTGCACCTTGCAGAATAACATTAAGCTTACGTTCAAGTAACGATTTGAGAGAATCATAATCAGCACCGGAGATAAATACATCTACTAAAAAATCGTCTTTGTTGTATCTTTCGAAGGTTCTGGAGTCAGATATTGAAACGGGATTTTCTTCTCTGATCATATCAAGAAGATATTCATGCTCGGCTATTGTCAGTTTAAATAGACTACCTTGTGGACTAAGTAAGTATTCCATCTGACTGAGTTCGGGAGCATCTTTGAAAGCACTGAGAGCAACAGGTATTGTAAGCCCTTCCAGCTTTTCAAAATACAGATAATTACCATCGTTTTCTTGTGCTATTCGTAATAAGGCAACGATTTTCTTAACAGGAGTAGATTCATAACCAATAACAAGATCTCCGGTTTTTGCATCAAGGAAGTGCTGGAAGATCCTGCGCTTATTATTATTATCATTAAATAAAGAGTAGTTGATTATCTCTCCGATTTTTATCTCCGAGAAACTCCATATTTTCGGGCTTGCATTTAACCACCAGTAATTAACATCATTTTCTGTTTTAGTTTCCGGAGGCGGTTCATAAGAGATAAAACCTCTTGATTGCATAGCAGATAACAGTTCTGGTCTTATTGTCCACTGGAAATGTGATTTGTTATTTATGTACTCGCCAGTAAACGGAATGTTCCACCAGGCAGGTGTATCATCACGTACGATAAAGTTACAATTAGTATATGTCTGTACACGCTTTGCAAATGAAACTGCTTGTGCATTATATGTAGACGGGTGCTCATTGTATAATGCTCCTACTTCTGAGCATGTTGCCACACCATCGAAGTGAAGCCATTTTCGTAACATTGCTGTCTCATTATTAGTAATCACCTCAGAGTTACCGAGTATTTCATACCATTGATTCTGAGTAATGTTTATCGGGAGCTTCCAGTTTGGTTCGTTATCTTTCCAGCTTCCATAGTATATGATATCATCTACCAATATATGAAAATTATCATCGGCATAATCATCGTCAGA
>Ga0123353_10003755_pt1 | contig 19328 bp, 17 predicted proteins | sample TergutLab28metaG_3_FD_92763 | JGI IMG/M metagenome (GOLD analysis project Ga0123353, IMG submission 92763) | Labiotermes labralis P3 segment gut microbial communities from Petit-Saut dam, French Guiana - Lab288 P3 | ecosystem: Host-associated > Arthropoda: Insects > Digestive system > Gut ... | reverse complement strand
GGGATGGACGTATCTCTGGTGGATCGGTTGTCGCGCCAGCGGCATAGCCGAGTAGCTAAAATACGGACGAGATAAACGCTGAAAGCATCTAAGCGTGAAACTTTCCTCAAAACTAGTATTCCCTGAGAGCCGGGATAGACTATCCCGTTGATAGGTCGGATGTGGAAGTGCAGCGATGCACGCAGCTAACCGATACTAATAGCTCGATTGACTTGATCCTTATCAGAGGTTTGATTCTGATTGATTTTGACATGTTTAGACGATTTTCTTTTTTTTGTCTGTCTTGATGACTTGGTGATTATAGCGGAGGTCCTGCACCCGATCCCATCCCGAACTCGTTCGTGAAAGCCTCCAGCGCTGATGGTACTTAGTCTTAAGGCTCGGGAGAGTAAGTCGTTGCCAGGTCTTCAAGACAGACAAAAATCTTACATCAAGAATTATTCCTTTGTTCACGATATTTTATAAATTTAATTTTTATTTATATTATATGGAGATTGATTATGGATAGTATTTTTGAAGGCGCAGAAAACAGATTAAAGAACTTGGATGCGCCGCGCGCAGCTTTTATGATTTCCATGGTACCAGCAACCGGTCTTGCTCTTTTAGAGGGCAACTTGGCAATGGCGTTTGTTTTTGCCGGAGCTGCCGTTACAGTTTTTGCAGCCGCTCCTACGGAACCTTTGCCTGTTAACTATGTTGCGAAAAACACACAACATCTGCATTTTTAAACAATTGCCTTAACAGGAGAATATTATGATAAATTCTAAAATGAGCTTGGACACATTCTTCACAGAACACACTGTAGACAAAGTGGATTATTTCTTCGAAAACAACTATGCAGTCCTTTCTGAAAAATCAGACGCAGGTAAGCACGCACGCAACAGAAGAGAAAACAGAATAGCGAAAAAAACTGCAAGAGGTTTATCATTATGAAACCAAATCACAAAAAAGGAATTTACTTAGCTTTTGCCGCTGCAGCTGTTGCAACATGTACGGCATGTATTGTAACGGGAGACGGCGCATCTGCTATTGCAGCTTTGCCCGATACCTCTACTGTTATGGCCGGCATAGATACCGCAATGAATAACTTCGGCGGTGCTGCTCAAGAATGTATTTGCAGCTTTAAGAGTGGTTTTATTTATCGTGGTTATGGTGGCGGTGGTTTCACTACTGCCTCTCATTGCTTTTGCACCCCTGTTGACCCTCAAGATGTACCTGCAATCGCAAATCAGATTATAACAGAGCAGCAAGATCCCAATCAACTTACCTATTGGAATTGGGCACAAACAGAAATACAAAGAGTGTTATCGCCGCTAAATCCTGTTTCCCTTAATTTAACTGATACTACTATGGAACAGCTGCCAATTTATTAGCTCCGGAACCTACTCCGCAGAAAAGCGGGTTAACAGCACGTTTAGGTATAGGCGCAGCCTATTTAGCCGCTGTAGCCGCTATAAAATACAAGTTAGGATAACAAACCACTACCCCGTCACGCCTTACGGCGTGCCACCCCTTCCCTTGAAAAGGGAAGGGGAATATTTAAACCCCCAGCCCTCTCTCCCCTTCTTCCGTAGCTTTGAGGAATTTTTCCGTGGTTCCTTTGAGCTTGTTCTGCATCATGCCTACTTCTTTGGCGATTACATCTCTGCCTATTTGCTTGGTTTCCAAAGACGCATAGTCGCACAAATACTCTTTCAGGGTAATCAGCGCATTAGGAGTACACATATTCTTTATCTTACCGGGAATAGCCCAATTTACTATGAAATCGCCGCCTTCTCTTCCCTTGTCCTCGCACGCAGTACACCATGACGGAATAAACCCATCTTTCAGGAGTTCCTTTACTACTTCATCTAAAGACCTGTGGTCTTCTACGTGGAATTGTCCGTCTTCTTCTTTACTGTCGTTGTCCGAGTATCCTCCTATGTCCACCCTGCTGCCGGCAGAAATCTGAGAAATACCGCATTCCAGCGTTTTCTTTCTCATTTCAGGAGTTTCTCTGGTAGACATTATCATGCCTACGTAAGGAACAGCCAGTCTCATGATAGCTATGACGTTGAGAAAATCCTTATCGCTTATCTGATATTGAGGGTCACGAGACACCTCGGAACCCTTGGCAGGCTCTATTCGCGGGAAACTCACAGTATGAGCCCCTGCCCCTATATCTTCCAAGTGATTGATATGAGATTTCAGAGCCAAAATATCGTATTTCCAATCAGCAAGCCCCAGCAGTACTCCCAGTCCGAAATCTCCTATCTTGGCTTCCACTGCCCTGTCGTATACTTCCAAACGCCACTTGAAATCCGCTTTTTTACCGCTTTTGTGGTGTTGTTTGTAGGCAATCGGATCGTAAGTTTCCTGAAAACACTGGTACGTTCCGACACCTGCTTCTCTTAGTCTTACAAACTCCTCTACGGTCAAAGGCGCAAGATTTGCATTGACTCTTCTTATGCTGTTGTTCCCGACTTTCACTCCGTATATAGTCTTCATAGTCTGAACAACATAATCAAAGCCGTTTTCTCCTTTGTACGCCTCGCCAGAGACCATGAGAATTCTCTTCTGCCCCTGATTGATGAGAATCTCCACCTGTTCCGCTATCTCTTCCTGAGACAGCATGACTCTGGGCATATCAAGGTTTTTCACTCTGAACGCACAATAATCGCACTCGTTCTTGCAGTAGTTGGAATAATACAGCGGCGCAAAAGTTACTATACGATTGCCGTATATGTACTGTTTGACTCTCTTTGCGAGCTTATGCATTCTTTCCGTAAGTGCCTTGTCTTCTATTGCGGACAGCACAGCCATTTCTTCCAGCTCCAGCCCTGTGTAGAGCTTCACATTCCCGCCGTCCACAGTCAGAGGCTGCTTTTCAACTTCCGAGAGTTCCTGCTCTTTCCTGCGTAGAATTTCTTCTATGGCGATTTTGTCTTCTTCTTGGTGTGCGCTCACTAGGCTGCGCAGCTTCTTGACATCGAGCCATTCTACAGGAGACACATCTTCTGCGGACTCTGTTTTAATATCTTTCTCTTGAGGTATCACGTTTGCCCCCGTTCATTATTCTTGATTAGTGGATTTAGTAAATATATATTAGAGCGTATGAACCTTCATACACGAAAAGAAATCTTTGATATTCTAACCACACCTTCCTCAAACAGGCAAGAACTTTATTCGAGGGCGGACGCAGTGCGGAAAGAAAACATGGGAGACGAGATACCTCTACGAGGCATCATAGAATTTACGAATATCTGTTCTAATGATTGTATTTATTGCGGAATAAGAGCGTCTAACAGTAAGGTTGCGCGATACAAAATTACTGATGAAGAGATTTTAGAGGTTGCAAGAAAAATGCCTAAATGGCAGCAATGGACTGTTGTTCTGCAATCCGGAGAAGCAGATTCGAAAGCCGAGAATCTTCGTATAGGGAATCTGATTGAACGAATTAAAAAAGAAACCGGATTGGCTGTTACGTTATCCGTTGGAAATCGCTCTAAAGATGTGTTTGCTTTTTGGAGAAACTGCGGAGCTGACAGATACCTGATGCGTTTTGAGACCAGTGATAAAGAGCTGTTTGAAAAAATTCACCCGGACTGTACATTGAAAGAAAGGCTGGAATGTTTAGATAATCTTAGGGAAGCCGGCTATCAGGTCGGCAGCGGCTTCATGATAGGCATACCCGGAGAAACCATAGAAACCCTAGCCGATAACATAAACTTATGCTCGACTTATGATTTGGATATGATTGGTATAGGACCTTTTATACCTCATGAGGAAACCCCTTTGGCAGGTCAAAAAAACATATATGATGATGATAAAGATATGTTTTTTGCGGCAGTCTCTGCGTTAAGGATATTTAATCCGTTGGCGCATATTCCGGCAACTACGGCGTTTGATGCGGTTTTCCCGAATACCGGTCGGGACCTTGCACTTCAAAGAGGAGCCAACGTGTTCATGGCAAACAATACTCCTGAGAAATACAGAGATGCATACTTGATATACCCTAATAAGCCTTTTGTAGATGAAACCGGCGATGAGTATGCTAACGCACTGATAAACCACATGAAAGAGCTGGGACGCTCTGTAGCAACGGGATATGCGCATTCGAAGAAATGTTACTGATGTATTTTTCTTTACTTTTTCATATTTTCATGTTTTAATCTAATATCGATATTAGGTGTAGTTTTTAACATCTCAACATAAGGCTTATATAATCATGCTTAATTTATCAGCTCGTTTACGCACTATCGTTGGATTCGCTTGCCTCTCTCTAACGGTTGCAGTGATTCTCGCCTTCTCTTCCAATGCTTATGCAGCTTGCTGCCAGACGGTTTTTTCTTGCAGGGGTTTGGCACCTGACGTGACTCCTCCTCCGGGAGAAGAACACTTTTTTGAATGGCAGACGAGGTGGGGAAAATTGGTGAACGAAAAGATACCTGCTGATAATCACGATATTAAGAGATCTATCAATACTACTTATGACAGATGCGGTGTAAAACAAAAGAATTTTAAGGATATTCTCGCTTTTGAAGTTGATTATAGCGGAGACGGCATCTTGGATTACGTTTTGGATTCGTTTGATTTTTATGCTCCAGATAAATTTACCAATACATGTCCCGTACAAATTTGCAGAACTGAAAGCAATTGTAAAACCTATTGCGGTGTCGGGTTTTTCAGACGTATGACTTCATCATTTTTTGTTGATGACGATTGCGATTTAAGTACTCTTGACCAAAGGATACAGGATTTTATAAACGGCGGCGGCAAAGGTACGCCTCCTTGTTCTGTCGATGAGTGTCCTGAGCAGTGGATACAGAGATTCCACACGGATGCGACCAAATGGGCAACCAGAGAGGGCTGGTGTTTCGTTGATACAGAGAATTATGTGGATCAAATATTCTCCAGCAGTGATTTCTTCAGACCTTTTGTTGTCCAATTCTATAAAGAGCTGGAGGATACCGGCGTTTTAGTATTTGACAATAAAACCAGAGAACAATGCATCAACGAGGCTCTCGCCGCTATAGCCGGCAATCCGCCGCAAGATCCTCAGTGTAAGCGGTTCCCTGATTCTTCGCCGAACTATGCAAAGCCTTGGGTAGTAAATAAAAATGGGGACAGAGAACCCACAGGTGAAATGGATACAAAAATATTTGTTTTGAAGATTGATTCTCCTTTGGATCAGTGTTCGCCGGAAGAACTATTGCTTTGGAGCAATGTTTACGGCTGTCCAAGATGTATCAAGTTCTATCAGTTCAGGAACGACACTTTCGTAGATCTGTACGAGCCTAAGCCGGTGCCGCTGCCTATGGGACCGGACAACGGCTGTCTGGTGCACTGGCGTTTCCCGCTGACTCCTATTCCCTACATGGTTTTCAGAGACAACTCTAATTGCAGACAACTTATTCATGATGCGGAAACTACGGAAGACATTTTAGAAGTGCGCAGACTATGTCCTTGGAGAGGGTGGCATAATATCGAGGTAACATATGCCAAAGATGAGAAAGGCAATGATCTTAATAAGCCTGTTATGGCATCGTTTCCGGCAAACCATCCGACGTATAACCTTCCTAGTCCTCCTAATACTCCCTTTGACCCTATAAATGTAAAAGGAGCCATAGCATTCCAGTTTATAAATGATGAAACTAAAGAGTTTTATTGCAGGGATATTAAAAACATTGGCGATAAACAGTATTTAATACCTGCTAGAACCGACAAGGAGCTGATGTCCTTCATGGAAGCGTTTGATGCCAACCAAGTTGAAGGACTGACTCATCTGAAGTGGGCTTCCAATGTTGATCCGAAGCAGCCCGATAGTTGTGAGAGAAGAATCTACGGCTATAAGGAAGACGTAGGTCAAGGATATTGGAGAGGAACGGTATTCTGTCCTCCTCTGGAGTGTCAGTCATCGGTAACGATATCTGCCGAACGCTGGTGTATGAGGTCTACTGGGCTTCAGTGCGGGCTTGAAGATTGTACGGAGTGTCTGAAGAAGTTTCCGGACTTGCTCAAAAATCTGCCGGGTCCTGCCAACGTCAACCCTCCGGCAGGGAACCAATTTACAGGTACGCAAGGTATGTGCAAATTCAGAAGGCTATGCGTGAACAATACTCCTTGCAACGATCACCACTCCTGTCTGCCGGCTACTGCCAAGGTTCTTATGGCTGACGGGTCTTTGAGACCTATTATCGAAGTGAATGTTGACGATATGGTCATGGGTTTCAAGGGAGCTGCGTCTGCTCTTGAGCCTGTCAAGGTTTCGGCACGCTTTATAACTGAAGACCAAGTTTATATGAAGATTAATGACTTGGAAATCACCGGTGCTCACACTCTTCCGCTCCCCGGCGGTACGACAGCTCTTGCAAGGACTCTCAAAGTCGGAGACAAGATTGTCAATGCTAAAGGTAAAGTAGAAGTTATAAAGACTATTACCGCTGAGGCCGGCAAAGCATCAGTTTACAACCTGTCTTTGGACGGTGCTGACGGCTTTGTTGCCAACGGTGTAAGAATTATGGCAAAAGAAAAGTAATTAGTTTGGAGTGTGGAGTTAGCGTATCTAATTCCACACTTCACACTTCACACTTTACATTTCACATTCTTTTATGGTTAATTTATGCTATTGACGGTATTTTCGAAATAGTGTAGAATATTAACCATTGTCAATATCCGAGTCCCCCTACCCTTTATATGGAGAGTTCTATGAAGAAATTTTTTGTCGTTGCGGCGTTAATCTGCTCTGTAATAGCAACACCGGCTATGTCTCGGGATCTTTCCGATCTGGTTCGGAGAGTGTACGGCGATCCTTTGGCTCACTTGAGACCTAATGCAGGCGATGTGGGCGCAGATAACTCTATCAACGTAGAGGTGACTCAGGTTGATTTCAGCAGCCTGCCTCCGTTTATGCAGCATCAGGCGAAATTTGTTGCCGATTGCGTGAAAAATCAAGAAACTCTGAGTACGATGAAGTATTTCAGCTATGTTTCCGACTTTAACCGCCGCAGGGGCTTTCAGCCGCACTATTTAATAGACACTTCGGCACTTAAAGATATGAGATCCAGCAATTGTATATTCGGCGATATTTGTACGGAAGGACAATGCGCACTTTTGGGTTATACAGCAGATGCCGAGGGCTGGCAATTGACAATAAACCGGCAATTCTATAGGTGGTCGCTGGAGGTAGTACAACTGGACGATAAAAACACTCAAGTGTTTATCAGTGCCTTGTACAGACCAACAGGCGAGTGTGAAGCACCTACAGGAGTACGCACTGAAGAAGGCTGTTTCAGCAAGTACATCTGGGGTCTGAGATCGCTTGTGACGCAGAACATTGCTGAATAAAGAGTGGAGTTTGGAGTGTTGAGTGTGGAGTTAGTATATATTTTTAACTCCACACTCCACTCTTAACACTCCACACTTCCTAATGTGGTTCATGTATCCCGAACTTCCTCCTCGTGAATGACAGCAGCATTCCCATACTTATTGATACTGACATCAACGAAGAGCCTCCGTAAGATATAAACGGCAGCGTCATTCCTTTAGTCGGCATAAGGTGCATTGTTGATGCTAAATTTATCGCTGCCTGCAAGCCGAACTCTATCAAAATGCCGCTTCCCGCCAATAGTAAAAACAAATCGTTCCCTCTTCTTATGCGTATCAATCCTCTGAATACTATGAAGGCAAAGCATATTACTATAAACAAGCATATAAAAAATCCGAACTCTTCACCGGCTACTGCAAATATAAAGTCGGCGTGAGAGTCCGGTATGCTCATTTTTACCTCTCCTTTGCCAGGGCCCATTCCAAACAAGCCTCCGTTGTGAAATGCCTTTAATGCCTGATCTACCTGATATGTGTCGCCGGTGCCCGATATAAACCTGTCTATTCTGGACGCAAAATGCGGAAATGAAGAGTATGCTACGAATGCAAATAAGACTGTTCCTCCTATGCCAAGCACTACAAAAATCATAGGCAGCCCTGCCAGAAAAAACTGAGTGCCCCACACCAGAGATATGAGTCCCAGCATTCCTACGTCCGGCTGGGCTATAAGACACCCTGCTATAAGCGCATAAAGCAGAATGCTGGTCCCGTATCCCGGAAATCCTTTTCTTTCACAGCCTCTTGCAAACAGCCATGCGGAAACCACTATAAACAGCGGCTTTACAAACTCCGAGACCTGAACGGACGGCAGATACGGTATTCTGAGCCACCTGACTGCGCCCTTCACTTCCGCCCCTACAAACGGCGTAGCTATAAGCAAGGGTATGAAAACCAACAACCCTATCAGCGACAGATTTTTTATTCTCTCGGCAGACATGAATGATATTCCGAACATCACTATTAACGCAGGAACCAGCGCATACATGTGTCTCATTACAAAATAATAGCTGTCCCAGCCTTTTTTCACTGCGATTGCCGGCGTGGAGGCTTGAATCAAAAGCACTCCCGTTACTATGATTATAAGTATAGGTATCAGGAGCCACCTGTCTATGGTCCACCACCAGTTGCCGAAAACAGAGCTGTCATAACGGGATACTGCGTACATTATCTTTGCCTAATGCAAATTATTAACAAACTCTACAAACTGACCGCCTCTGTCGTACTCATTTTTGAATACTCCGAAAGAAGCAAAACTGGGACTCATAATCACGTTATCCCCTTCCTTAGATACAGCGACCGCCTTTTGCATAGCCTCTGCCATAGAACCGGCTACAGGAGTATCCGGAAGCTGTCCTGTAATCCTGTCCGTCCCGGTCCCTTTTATAAGAACAGCTCTTATATTGTTGGAAATAACGTAATTCAGAACTCTGTCTACCGGCAGTCCTTTATCAGCTCCGCCGAACACCAGCACGACATTCTTAGGATCAAAAGAAGTCAGTGCCGCCATTGTAGCCTCTTGCGTTGTCGCAGTAGTATCGTTATAGAACCGCCTTTTATTGTACTCTCTGATTAGCTGCAATCTGCCTTCTGCACCCTTATATTGGCGCAGAGCTTCTTCGACTACGTCCTCCTTAATGCCGTAAGCCAAACAAGCCTGTTTTGCCAATCCTCCGTTAAGGCGGTTGTGCTCGCCTAAAACTTGCAGAGGAAAATCTTCAGGCAATGCCTTAGCAACTATTCTTTTCGCCTTACTGTCAATCTTAACGTCCTTAACAGCCTCCCACACCTCTTCGGTCGCTATCGCAAAATCTCCCTCTTTCTGATAACGGAAAACAGTACCCTTATCATAGGCGTACATTTCCATGTCTCCGTCATAATAGTTCATATGATCCTTATAGAATGTCGTAAACACGCTTATGTTAGGACTCACATTAAGCGTATTAAACCCCTGAAGCTGCCAGCTATCAAGCTCCAGCACTGCGCAGTCGTATGTGTGTGCCTCATGAAGATACGAGAGCGTAGAAACTCCTCTTATATTGCCGCCGAGTATTGCTCTTTGTCCTGCAAAACGCAGTGCTTCGTATATCATATTGGTTGTAGTTGTCTTGCCTCTTGTTCCGGTCACTCCTATTATTTTTATCCCTGATAAATAAGCAAACAGCGCAGTACTCATGTATACCGGAATGCCCTCATTCTTAGCATGGGCTATGAACGGATTATCTAAACGAACGCCTGCGCCTTTTATTATGAAGTCCTTATTTTCAAACAAAGAGTTCTCATGCTTTCCAAGTACAAATTCAATATTATCATATTCTTTGAGTGCGTCTAGGGAGGTCTTTAATTCCGCTTCTGTTTTCATGTCCGTAACATAAACTTTTTTACATAACTTAGCCAAAAACGCAACGTCCCCTGTTCCGCGTCCTAATAGTCCCAGCCCCATAACAGTGCAAGTTTTTCCCTTAAAAAAATCTTCATATCTTTTTGACATTTTTATTTCTTTCTTTTTATTACCTTAATTTTAACGTAGCCAATCCTATCATTCCCAGAATACAAGCCACTATCCAAAATCGTATCACTATAGTAGATTCCGACCAACCCTTTTTTTCAAAATGATGATGTATAGGAGCCATTCTGAACAGTCTTCTTCCCAAGAACTTATACGAGGCTATTTGCAGTATTACGGAAAGCGTCTCAAATACAAAAACGCCTCCGATGATAGCCAAAACTATCTCGTGCTTTACAATCACGGCTATTGTGCCGAGTGCCGCTCCCAGTGCCAAAGACCCGGTGTCTCCCATGAAAATCTTGGCAGGAGGCGCATTGAACCATAAAAAGCCTAATCCGGCTCCTACTAGGGCACCGCAGAATACTGCAAGCTCGCCCGCTCCTTTTACGTAGTTAATCTGAAGATAATCGGCAAAAAGAATGTTTCCAGCCAAGTAAGCGATAATAATAAAACACAATGCCGCTATTATTACCGGCACAATAGCAAGTCCGTCCAGCCCGTCCGTAAGGTTGACGGAATTACTGGCCCCTACAATCACGAACATAGCAAACGGAATGAAAAACCACCCCAGTTCCAGCATGTACCCTTTGACAAACGGAATAGCCACTGAAAATGCAGTATCATCTGCCGCAAAATGCACTATAAAACACACAGCAATAAACGCTATGACGCACTCTAAAGAGAACCGAATTTTTCCCGATATTCCTACGGAACAGTTGTCTATCAGCTTCTTATAGTCGTCTATGAAGCCTATGAACCCAAAGCCCAGCGTAACAAGCAGCAGCACCCATGTATACCCGTTAGACGGGTCTGTCCAAAGCAACGTGCTTACTCCCGTAGCTATCAGTATCATCAGTCCTCCCATAGTGGGAGTCCCCAGCTTCTTTTTATGGTTTTCCAGCCCGTCATCTCTTAGAGGCTGCCCCTGCCCCTGTTTAGATTTCAGCCACCTTATTATTGCAGGTCCGAATATAAAACTGATGAGCAGTGCTGTTGCGACAGCTCCTCCGGTTCTAAAGGTTATATATCTGAACAGATTGAAAAAACTGAAATCCTGAGTGTAGTGGGATAATAAATAAAGCATTGCTTATCCTAATTGAAAATTGAAAATGGAAAATGGAAAATTATGTTATTCAAAGTTAACATCGATCTCTATCCTATCTTTTCCAACGAAAGTACAGAATGTGAGGAATGAAGTAAGGAATTGGATATACAATTTTCCATTTTCCATTTTCCATTCCGCCAACTCCATACTCCACATATTTTGCACGTAAAAGACTCACAGTATCGATATTACTTAAAGCGTCTTTCCCTTTTACCATAACCAAATCGTTGTTTTGCATCTGTCCTGTCAGAAGTTCTATAAGTTCGCTCTGATTTTCAGCAAACCCTCCCCTAAATCCGGCAGGCAAGGCATCGTATAAATACCTGACATTTTCTCCGCAGCAAAAAACCTTATCTATATCAGACTCAACTATAAACGATCTCAACGAGATATGCAAATCAGGAGATGATACTCCAAGCTCCGGTATATCATGCAGCACCAGAATCTTTCTTTCTTCAGCCTTACGCTCTATCCTGTTTAAATCATCAATAGCAGAACAAAAAGAATCTACGCCCGCCTCATTAGTCTGGTCTATAAGAATAAAACTCTCGTTCCCACCCAGCGGTATCTTGGCGGCAACTCCAAAACCAGCTTTCGGGCGATAGTGTTCCAGCGCAGCAGCACACTCATGCAGACACCCGCTCACAATATAAGACACCAGCATAGCGCACATAGAATTAGGAATCTGAGATATGCCCGGAGCACTTACGGTACAGTCTATTTTCTTACCGTCAACAAGCATTCCTATATCAGTAAACTCCGGGTGCATAGCCAAAGCTCTTAACATAACGTCCGCCGTAACATATGAGGAAAACGTAAATATGTTTTTGATATTCCGGCTTTTTGCCATATCCGCAATGTACAAGGACATTGGCATATCTCTGTTTAAAATAAGAACTCCGTTTTCCGGCAAAGACTCAAAAATCCCAGCCTTAACCCTAGCTATAGCCTGTAAAACCTGTCTTCCCTCATTAACATTAGTGCAAGGCTGCGTTTTAATCTGTTCAATGCCGCCTATGTGTGCAAATCCTATGGAATTAATCACTGCTATATCAGGCTTAACAACCTTTGCCATATCTGAAATAGAATCACACTCGTTAAGGCTTATCTCGAACACTCCGTAATTTGTCTCGGAAGGCATGTTGGCCAGTCCAAGATAATGGTGCAGCAGACTGCCTGTCCCATAAGCATCTGTATAAACATTGCCCACAGCCCCCAGCATCACCTCCAGCATATCTTTCACGGAAGACTTGCCCACAGACCCGGTGATGGCTACTACCGTTCCTTTCATGCGCTCTCTTGCAGCCTTTGCAAGGTTCGATAAGGCAGCATTAGTATCCTTCACAAAAATCAGAGGAGCTCCAAACGGCACGCCCTTAGGCTTTTCCGAGACAACAGCGCACACTGCACCTCTTTCAAAAGCCAAAGCCGCATTCTTGTTTTTAGTTTTCTGCTTGTCTTGAATATCAATAAACAAATCTCCGGACTGTACCAGATTTGCGTCAACAACTACCCTGTTTACAATCCACGACTGCTCGTGCAGGCTTTCCCCTCCGACAGCCTGAATGACTTCCTGCGCCCTCCATAACGGTCTTTTGTAATACACGCCGGACTCTGCTTCCAACTCTCTCGCTCCGGAATACTCGGCACTTTCCCCTGCAAATGACATAGCGGTTATTAAGCTGTTAACATCAGCCAGCTTAGTAATAGCCTTGAGGTACTTTCCTATAACCGTCATGCCGACAAAACCTTCCTAGCCTCTTCAGCATCGTCAAAGTGATGTACTGTGCCCTTTACTATCTGTTCAGTCTCATGCCCCTTGCCGGCTATAACAAGAGAGTCTCCCTCCTTTAACATCTCAATCCCTATTTTTATAGCTTCAGCCCTGCTGCCAATCTCTTTCACAACAGCCCCGGCTTTGCAGCCGGCTAGTATCTCTTTTCTGATTTCGTCCGGCTCCTCAAATCTGGGATTATCATCTGTTACTATCGTGAAATCAGCCAAATCCGTGGCTATCCCTCCCATAATAGGTCTCTTGCCCTTGTCTCTGTTTCCGCCGCAGCCGAAAACTACGCCTATCTTCCCGGTCTTGCCTATGGACTCTTTCATAATAGACAAGACGCTCAACAGCGCATCAGGTTTATGCGCATAGTCTACAAACACAGAGCCTCCGCTCTTAGAACGCCCTATAAACTCCATGCGTCCCCTGACTTCCGATACTCCCGGAAGCAGCCCGAACACTTTCCGGGCAAAGTTTTCTGCGCTGGCAGGCTGCTCGCCTCCGACAACAAGCCCTACGGCGCACAGCGTATTAAACGCCTGAAAATCCCCCAGCACCGGCAAAAACACTGCCAGCTCTTTGCCGAATATCTCTGTTTTTATGATTTGTCCGTATTTGCCGGACACACTGTCATGCACATCTCTTTGAATGCTTATAAGCCTCAGAGTATCGGATTTCTTTCCGAACGATATTATATTCAATCCTCTCTCTTTCGCAGTCCTGCACAGCTCTTGATATTGTTCAATATCCGAGTTCAAAACAGCATACCCGCCTTGAGGTATAAGCCTGTTGAACAGACCCAGCTTGCAGCGGAAGTACTCTTCCATAGTGGAGTGATAATCCAAATGATCTCTGGAAAGATTAGTGAAAGCTACGGCTTTGAATCTAACAGCCTCCAGCCTTTTAAGCTCAATCCCATGGCTGGAAGCCTCAATAGCAGCATGAGTAATGCCTCTGTTTGCGATGTCGTTCAGTGTCCTGTGCATAGTAATAGCATCAGGAGAAGTATTCGCAGGGTCGTAATCGGCAAAATCATCGGATATAACGCCGATAGTCCCTATGCTGGCACTCTTGTAGCCGAGAAGACTGTTCAGCTCTCTTACAAACTGAACCGTAGAGGTTTTTCCGCTGGTTCCGGTAACGGCAACTATAGTCTCCGGCTGCTTAGGGTAAAATGAGACGGCTAACTTGGCAGTTTCTCCTCTTATATCTTTGGTCTTGATGAGTGTGATATTGTTATCTTTGATAAGATTCAGATATGAATCATCAGTATCTTCCGGAACCAGAACAGCAACAGCTCCGTTTTCTATGGCGTTTTTTATGTATTTCCGCCCGTCCTGAGCCGTACCCGGAGTAGCAATAAAGAGAAATCCCTGTTTAATTTTTCTGGAATCCTCGGAAAGTCCTTTTATTTCCATAGAAGAAGAACCTATGATTTCCAGATTTGTCAATTCGGATAAAATCATGACGAGTGCCTAAAGCTAGAGTAGAATCGAATATACTGTATTAGGGTACATAAAGTATGCTAAAAATCAAAAGATTCCTTTTATATTTTTAGAGGCTATAAATAAATGAAAAACATAAGATTACTCCCGAGGCTCTTTTGGAAAGAAGCCTTAGCAAACGAGATAACTATCACGGATGCCGCCCAGCATTATCTTGTAAATGTGCTAAGGCTGAAAGAGAACGATATTTTCAGAATATTCAACGACACGTCCGGCGAGTACTTAGCCATAATCAAGAAAATAGAAAAAAAGAAAATGCTTGCGGAGCTTTTGGAAAAAACAAGAGAACTGCCGAAAGAAGACTCTCAGAATATAACATTGTATTGCAGCCCTATAAAGAAAACGCATTTTGACAATATGATAGAAAAAGCAACAGAGCTGGGGATTTCAGTGATAGCTCCAATATTGACGGCGCGCACTGTTGTAAGAGAAGTGAACACAGAAAGACTAACAGCACTCTGCATAGAATCTTCTGAACAGTCTGAAAGACTCACAGTACCGAAAGTTTTGCCGCCTGTTTCTCTGAAAGAAATGATGTCTGATATTAGAGGTACGGTTATAGTTTGCGCCGAAACTGGCAACGCCATGCCTATTTACGAGGTTATCTCTAAACAGCCTGACGGTTTGAAAGAAGTGTCCGTAATCACAGGACCCGAAGGCGGCTTTACTCCTGAAGAGTTTGAACTGCTAAGAACAATACCGAATGTCCTGTTTGTGAGATTAGGAGAAAGAATTTTAAGAGCGGACACCGCCGCCATTGCTGCTCTTGCGTGCTGGCAAGCTGTTTGCGGGGATTGGCAATAATGAAAAACCGTTAACCCCTTGAAATCAAAAAAATAAAATGATTTTTCTTGTTGAAAGTAAAAAAATAAGATATTCTTAGTATAGATATTTTTTATTATTAACAACAATTTATTTTATAGATGATTATGACAACTATTGATCAGTTTGTTAAGGCAACCTGCATAACCGCTGGCGCATATATAATGCTTGAACCCAGTAGTACAACATTACTTAAAGCAGTAGGTGTAACAATCATGGCTGTTAATGCAATGCACTATAACAGAGGCCTCCGCCTCCAAAGGCTAGATAGCTATAACAGGCTAGAGCCATAGATGCTATTTTAGCAGAGGTAGTCTCCTTCACCAGTGAAGGGGACTTTCCTAATTCCTCACCCCCCTAAGCCCTCGGATGAGCATTCCTGTACACATTTGATAACTGCACAGAGTCCACCTTTGTATACAACTGAGTTGTAGATAAAGAACTGTGTCCTAATAATTCTTGCAGACTCCTTAAATCCGCTCCGTCCGCCAATAAATGCGTTGCAAAGCTATGCCTTAGCGCATGAGGCGTCAGCGTATCCGGCAATCCTAATTCTATTCTTAGATTCCTAAGCGATTTCTGAGCTATTCCGGGATTAAGCACTTTGCCTCTCGTTCCTACGAATATGGCTTCCCCTTCCTTTATCGTGTACGGACAGCTTTTTAAGTACCGTTCTATCGCATCTTTTATTATCGGTAATACCGGCACTATCCTTTCTTTGTTTCCTTTCCCTATTACTTTAAGCCTGTCGCTTGTTATGCTCCCTTTCGCAATACTCAATGCCTCGCTTATACGCAAGCCCGCACCGTACAATACTGTAAAAAGTGCCTCATCTCTTAACGCCTGCCAATCCTTTTCTTCACTCTTGCCTCTTACGGAAATAATATCCTGCGCCTCTTTCGTTGTAACAGGTCTTGGCAGCCTTTTTTTCACCTTAGGCATAGTTATCAAATCAATAGCTTCGTTGTGCAGCTCGCCTTGTCTGTCCAGCCAGCGGAAAAAATTTCTCACTCCTGTAAGTGCTCTGGCTCTGGAGGCTGCCTTTATGTTCTCTGCTGCGTTCTCTGCAAGCCATGCTCTGAAATCACTGATGTTAACTTCCGCAAGAGTTTTCAGCGTTACTTGCACTCCTAAGTGAAAATTCAAAAAACCATATAAATTTTGCAAATCATACGTATACGCTTCCATAGTGTGCTTAGAAAATCTCTTTTCCGTAAGCATCCAATCATACCACCGCTTTTGAGCAGCCATCACGTCCCCTGCTATGTTAAGCTCGGCTATGTCCCAGTTTTTATTCTTCATCTTTCCTAGCAGATGAGCTGCATCTTGCCTTCCTGCGCTCGAAGGGATTTTCTCTGTGCTTATAGGAAGCATTATCCTCTGATTTGCCGCCCATAACGTTCTTTTCAATAAGCACTGCCGTTATCGCTTTCAAATGAGGCTTGACCATATCCAGCAGCAGAGCATTATCCCTTAAAGCCCACGCCATTAACAGCTTCTGTGTTTTCTTTAAGTCTCCTCCGGTTTTTTCCACAGCCTCTTTAATCTTAGAGCTCAAAAAACTTTTAGCCATGTCATTCTTCCTTTATGCTTTTATAGCTTCTTTCTTTTTATCAGAGTGCACATATATGGGCTTGACTTTGCCTTCCACTACATCGCCGCTGATGACTACTTTCTCTACATCGGTACTGCCCGGCAGCTCGTACATAGAATCCAAAAGCACTGTCTCCATGATAGAACGTAGTCCTCTGGCTCCGGTCCTTCTTGCTATCGCCTTAGCAGCTATTGCCTTGAGAGCCTTGTTATCCACTTCCAGCTCTATATCTTCCATTTCAAACAGACGCTGGAACTGTTTTACCAGCGCATTCTTCGGTTTAGTCAATATGTCAATCAGAGCCGCCTCATCTAAATCAGTCAAAGTAGCAATCACCGGCATACGGCCTATGAACTCCGGAATTAACCCGAACTTCAGCAAATCCTCCGGCTCGGTCTCCAGCAAAATATCTCCGGCTCTTCTTTGGTCCGGATCGCGGACATCTGCGCCGAACCCTATTGAAGTGCCTTTGCCTCTTGCAGATATAATCTTTTCCAAGCCCGCAAACGCTCCTCCGCATATAAACAGCACATTTGTAGTATCTACCTGTAAAAACTCCTGCTGAGGGTGCTTGCGTCCGCCTTGCGGAGGTACAGATGCGATTGTTCCTTCCATTAATTTTAGCAGTGCCTGCTGCACGCCTTCGCCGGACACGTCCCTAGTAATAGAGGGATTATCGGATTTTCTGCTAATCTTATCGATTTCGTCTATGTAGACTATTCCTCTCTGCGCTCTTTCTACGTTATAATCCGCAGCTTGCAGCAGTTTCAAAATAATGTTTTCCACGTCCTCGCCTACGTAGCCTGCCTCGGTAAGCGTAGTAGCGTCCGCCATAGTAAACGGCACGTCAATAATTCTCGCAAGCGTCTGAGCCAACAGAGTCTTTCCGCAGCCTGTTGGTCCCACCAAAAGTATATTGGACTTAGTAAGTTCCACATCAGAGGACTTTGCCCCCAAAGCCAGTCTTTTGTAGTGATTATGGACTGCAACAGATAAAACCTTTTTCGCATGTTCCTGACCCACGACATAGTCGTTCAAAATCGACATAATGTCTTTGGGAGCCGGCACGCCTTCTTTAGACTTCGTCAACGTAGTTTTATTTTCTTCCTTGATAATCTCGGTACACAGATCCACGCACTCGTCGCATATGAAGACTGTAGGACCTGCTATCAGCTTGCGGACTTCATGCTGGCTTTTCCCGCAGAACGAGCAATACAAAGTATTTTTCGTATCAGTAGAACCGTTATTTGTTACATCTGTCGTATCCATTTATACAACCCCTATCCTATTGTTTCTTCGCACTATCCTTAGAGTCCTCCGGACGTTTTTCCACTACCTCGTCAATAAGCCCGAAAGCCTTGGCCTCTGCGGCAGACATGAAGTTGTCTCTTTCCACAGCGGCTTCTATAACGTCTAAGGGCTGTCCGCAATGATGCTGATACAATTCATTCAAACGCTTCCTTAATTTCAAAATTTCTCTTGCCTGAATCTCTATATCGGTGGCTTGTCCTTTGGCTCCTCCGGACGGCTGATGTATCATTATCCTGCTGTTAGGGAGTGAGAACCTCTTTCCCTTTTCACCACCTGCCAAAAGGAACGAACCCATAGAGCAAGCCTGCCCCATGCATACTGTTGATACCGGAGACTTGATGTACTGCATAGTATCGTATATTGCCAGTCCGGAAGTCACAATTCCTCCCGGAGAATTGATATATAAGGCTATCTCTTTAGAGGGGTTTTCTGCTTCTAAGAAGAGAAGCTGAGAACAAATGAGGCTGGACACAGGGTCATTTACCTCGCCTACCAGAAAAACGATGCGTTCCTTTAACAGTCTTGAATATATATCGAAAGACCGCTCACCTTTGGCAGTTTGTTCTATGACCATAGGGACTAGAGTTGAGAGCTTTTCGACTGGGTGCATTTCGGACATAATAAACAAATCTCCTTATAGACAATTCACACATAGGCGATAGTCTAGCCAACAGATAGTTAACGATAATTAAATTTTTTGAGAAAAAGAGAAAAAAAGGGGTTTTTCTTGTTCCTTTTCCTTAATTCCAAACTCCACACTTTTTACAACCTGCACACTTCATCTGGCGGGATATAGTTTAGGATTATTAATCCGGCATTCCCGCCGTTGGCGCAAGCGTGATTGCCGCCCGTGACGCTCCCCGCACCATTAGCCCCGGCAGCAGCAGGCAAAGTAGTGGCAGTTGCCCAGTTGTTTGCGCCAAGTCCTCCCATTCTATAGTTGCTGTTTGGGCAATTAGGGTCAGTTGCCGCCCCATTTCCGCCATTCCCGCCGCTGCTTCCGCCTGAATTGCTAGTCACTGCCCAACTCGACCCTCCTCCTCCGCCGCCAAAGCCACCGCCTCCGACTCCAGCGATGCCTCCGTAGGCTTTTCCTGAAGCACCAGCCCCGCCGCTGAGTCCTCTTCCCCCTCCGCCGCCTAGATTAGGCAAATCTAAACCGCTTGCATTACCTGCAGGAGCATTAGCTCCGAAATAATAACCTCCAGAAGCATTTACATTGCCACCGGGAGCACCTGCACCTCCGCCGCCTTGACAGGATCCTGAACCGCCGCCAACATAAGCATACAATGTCTGATCGTTATTTAAAATAAAGGAGCCATACTTACGCTCAGAGTCTC
>Ga0123353_10003754_pt1 | contig 19329 bp, 10 predicted proteins | sample TergutLab28metaG_3_FD_92763 | JGI IMG/M metagenome (GOLD analysis project Ga0123353, IMG submission 92763) | Labiotermes labralis P3 segment gut microbial communities from Petit-Saut dam, French Guiana - Lab288 P3 | ecosystem: Host-associated > Arthropoda: Insects > Digestive system > Gut ... | reverse complement strand
CGGCGCCGTCCTTGGTCTTGCCTTTCTGCACCGTCAGCTCCCCTGTGGACACCTCGGGATAGTACGTATCGAACAAGGCTACCTTGGCCGCCAAATCGGGGAGAAGCGTCCTGTAATTGTCGGATGTCAGCAGCAATTTGCCGGGGTCGTCCTCAAAACGCGCCCGCGTCGCGGCCGAGGCGAATTTGGGCAGAATCGGGATCATCCCATACCGTCCGGAAGAACGCCCGAAATGGCTTAGGTTGGAGCCGGTATTATCGTTGTGCCCTTTCAGGATTTCGTAAAGCCCCTCGTAGAAGTCGAAGCATCCCGGCTCGTCCGTATTGATCGTTGTGGTACTGGTGCCCCCGGTGAGGAGCGTTTTTAAGGCAACCCTGTGGTTAGAGAAGGCAATGTTTGACATCTCAAAGAGTGCCTCCCGGTCCGGTATGTCAATGGCCAGCATATAACGGAAGGCCGGCAGTACCGACTGCCAGAACAGCGGCGTCAATATGCTGTTCGTGGCCGGCAGGTCCATCTGGTTCTCGAAATGTATGACCGTGGCGCCGTTCATGGCGGCGTCAATCATGTAGCGCGCGGAATCCAGCTCCGGCATGAGACGGCTGCGGCAGTCAGCCCAACTTATGCCATAGCCAAAATAATTCTGCGGGCGCCAGTTGTACCCGTCAAAGTAGGGTCCCCAACCACCGGCGACCCCGTCAAGTACCATGCCCATCCCCAGGGAGTCATCGTAGTTGTTGGAGTTGCGCATCCTTTTGGGTACCCAGATAAGATGTTTGCCCACTGCTTTCATCCTGTCGTAGCCTGACTGTGAATTCAACTGGCTACCGCCCTCCAGCACATTCTGATGTTCCTGGGACGAATAGATATGGTGGCCGCCGTACTGGGCCGCGAGTTCCACCAGCAATGTCGTGTCTGTCACAACATTGTCGCCCGTCTGTTCAGAGGTTGTCGTGCCGCAGAAATTGGGGTATGTTTCGTAGAGGTATCTGAGGAAGGCCCACCTGTCCTGTCCCCGGACGGCGATGTCGGGGTCGCCGGCGTTCAGCGTGACCATGGCGCGGCTTCGCGTCCCGCCGTAAATCAGGTACACGGGGATATCAAGCTGCCCTGCCGCCGCGACGTTATGTTCGATCCAGTCGCGCGCTTCCACTACGGAGACAATCCTGTTGTAGACGGCTCCGAAATGCAGTACCAACCCAACATAGGGGCGGACATCTTCGGGTATTTGCGTCCAAATTTGTTTGAAGTCTTGTGCGCGGTAGTTTACGTCCCTGCGGAACGCCGGATCCCAGGCATAATTGTGCCCCATCGGCACGGTTATCATGAGCAACGGGTTGTCGCTATTGATGGGACGCCTGAATGAATCATCATCGGCGGCGGCGGCGGCGACGATGGGATCGGCGAGGGCGGGGGGCGCGGCGAAAAATCCCATCGAAAGCAACAGGGTCAGCGCGATGAGCACCGAGAGAATTTGCCTACGTGTTTTCATGATCATCATCCTTCTTCTAAAAGTTTGGCTGTGCTATTCACACATGTTACCCCCATTATAAAGTATTTTCTATAAAAACAAAAGAAAACAATTCTACATTTTTGTGAACTATTCTATGACCGGTGTTGTTTTCAGCCTCCCCGAAATGAAATATCATACGTGTCGCCCGCTTGTGTGTCAAACCGCGCGACGCCGTTTTCGCCAGGACGCAGTGTCACGGATACCCCGTTTTTCGACACTTTCGCGGGTGCCGCTAACAAGATGGCGCAAAGCCCTCCTTGGGTAGAACTTATCGCGGCCTTTGCCAGCCTGCCCTTTCCCCATTCGATATCCACGGTAAAGCCGCCCCTGGCCCGTAGCCCCGTGACGGCGCCTTCAGGCCACGTTTCGGGCAAGGCAGGCAGCAATTCTATGAAACCCCTGTGCGATTGCAGGAGCATTTCGGCTATTCCGGCGGTAAAGGCAAAGTTACCGTCGATTTGGAAGGGGGGATGCGCACAGAAGAGATTCGGATACACCCCGCCGTGAAACACACCCTCAGGCTCCGGCTCCGGCTCTGGCTCTGGCTCCAGCTCTGGAGCTGGCATATTCCGCGCCTGCCATGTCGGCGACAAGAACTTGCGTATCAGCGTTTCAGCGCGACTGCCATCCCGTAGCCTCGCCCACAGGCATATCTTCCAGCCCAGGCTCCAGCCGGTACCCTCGTCGCCCCGGATCTCTAGGGAAGTCCTGGCGGCTTGCATGAATGCGCGCGCCTGTGGCTCGAAGAGCGCATCGCCAGGGTACAGGCCATAGAGGTGCGAGCAGTGCCTGTGATAGGTTTCCGCGTCCGCGAAATCCTCCCGCCACTCCTGCAAGCGTCCTCCGGCGCCGATACGGTATGGCGTCAATTTAGGGAGCTTTGCCCTTAACTCTTCCATGAAACGACTGTCCGCCCGAAGTATCTCGCAAGCCAAAATGCAATGGGAAAACAATTCCCGTATCAGTGTCAAGTCCAGCGTGGCGCCCGCACCCACACCGAAAACACCGTCGCCCGTACGGAATTTATGTTCCGGCGAAGTGCTTGGCGAGGTGACAAGCTGCCCTTCCGGGGTTTCGATCAAAAAGTCAAGACAGAACAGCGCCGCTTGTTTCATGATCGGATAGGCCGTATCCCGGAGAAAACCCTCATCCCTGGAAAAATCGTAATGCTCCCACAGGTGCCGGCACAGCCATACGCCGCCCATCGGCCAAATCGCCCATACCGGATCCCCATGGCCGTGTTGCCCGACAGGCGCGCTTTGCCCCCAGATATCCGTGTTATGGTGCGCTGTCCAGCCTCGCGCGCCATAATGAACCGCCGCTGTCCGCGCCCCCGTTTTCGAAAGCCTCTCAATCAGCGCAAAAAGAGGCTGGTGGCATTCGCTTACACTGCATGTCTCCGCCGGCCAGTAATTCATTTGTGTGTTGATGTTGAGCGTGTAATTGGAACTCCAAGGCGGTCGGGTTTCTGCGTTCCAAATGCCCTGCAGATTGGCCGCTTGCGATCCTTCGCGTGAGGAAGCAATCAGTAGATAGCGGCCGTACTGAAAGACGAGCTGTACAAGCGCCAAATCATCCCCGGCGAACCGCTCCACCCCGGCGAACCGCTCCACCCCGGCAAACCGCTCCACCCCGGCGAACCGCTCCACACGTTTGTCCGTATCTTCGACCACGGTACCCGTGTCATCGGCCTTGTGCCCCAGGTGGAGCGCAACACGCGCGAACAGCCCGCGATAGTCGTCAATATGCCGTTGCCGCAACGTTTCATACGGCATATCCAAGGCATTCCGCAGCGTCTCAATGTTCCGCTTTGCCATTGCCTTTGCCATTGCCACTGCCATTGCCACTGCCATTGCCACTGCTTTTCCCTCTGCGGGCCGCCCGTCATGGAACGTAGTGGACGCCGCCAGAACCAAGACGGCGCGCGATGCGCCCGACACGCACAATCCATTTGCCTCCGCGCAAACGATCCCGTCGGTTTTTATGCACAGCGCGGCATGAAAACGCAGGGCCTCCGTCATCTCTTCGTCCCCATAGGCAATGGGGTTCTCGATATGGTAATATGGCGGCGCCACGTATTCCGGCGCCTGCCCGTACAAATGGAGAAGCCCGTTTTCCGTGCCGGTCCTATACCTCAGCGGACTGGACAGACCAGCGCGAAAAAAAAGCGCGCCCGGGTTGTCGGCTTCCAGCCGTACCACCAGCACGTTGTCTGGGAAAGAGGCAAATACGCGGCGCCGGTAATGTGCGCCCCCGATGCTGTAGTCGGTCGCAACCACTGCGGTATCCAGGTCCAGCCTGCGCTGATACGAGGTAGTCACATCGCCGTGCCCAAAACGGATTGTAAGATCGCCCAACGGCAAATAGGACTGCGTGTATGGACCCATCAGCCGCTTCGACAACCGTTGGGCGCCTCCGTAATCCTTCAGGGAGATCAGCCGGCGGATCTCCGGCAGTATTTCCAACGCCTCGGGGTTGTCCCCTTCCCTGGGGCATCCAGACCAGAGCGTGTCGTGATTGAGTTGTATCCGCTCGCTTTCCACGCCGCCAAAAACCATGCCTCCCAAGCTTCCATTGCCCACCGGCAACGCGGAAGTCCACAACTGCGCGGGCGCGGCGTATTGCAGATACATAAGCAACGGCCCCCCTCCTAGTAATACTCCCAGTAATACTCTTAATAATATTCGTTCCTAAATTGTGTTGGGGTTACCCCGGTCTGCCTTTTAAATATCCGGATAAAGTACCTCTCATCATTGTACCCAACCGCCGACGCTATGGAAAGCAACGTATTGTCGCTTTCCAGCAGAAGCTGTTTCGCATTTTCCACCCGTACCCTGTTGAGAAATTCGATAAGCGATTCCCCGCACATTTTGCTGAACACATGAGAGATGTAATTGGGCGTCCGATTGAATTTTTCCGACAAGAACGTGACGTCGATGTTCCTGTCGTAGTTTTCCAAAATGTACGCCTTGATTTCCCGTGCCAAACGCGCCTTTGTCCCTGATGTCTCACCCGGCCCGGCGGTTGGCATCAGGGTGCGGAACTCAGCTTTTCTCGTCACATAGAGGGTACACTTTAAAACGGCCTCCAACAGCTCCCTGATGACAACCGGCTTGACCAGATAGCGTTTGACGCCATATTCCATGGCGGCTTGGGCATATTTAAAATCGGAATACCCGCTGAGGATGATCACCTGACAATCGGGGTAAGTCTCTATCAGAAGCCGCGAGAGTTCCACGCCGTCTATGCCGGGCATCCTCACATCGGTGATGACGATATCCGCCGGCGTTTTGCGCATGACTTCCAGTGCCTCCTTGCCGTTTCTCGCCGTGACGACCGACGTGACGCCGACAGAACTCCAATTGACCGTGGAGTGCAGCCCTTCCAAAATGTCAAAATCGTCATCGGCAATCAATAGCCTTATCACTTGTTGTTGTCACCTCCCTATTCACGCATGGGTATGCGGATCACGACAACTGTCCCGACACCCATTTCGCTTCGGAAGGACAGTCCATAGTCCGCCCCAAAATACTCCTTGATGCGGTCGTTTACATTTCGCATGGCCACATGGCCGTCTTCCTTTTCCGGTCGCATTAAGACATTGGCCGTCGTCTCCTCGTCTGCCCCCGTTCCATCGTCCGCGATGACAATGACGATTTCCTCATCTCTGCGGCGAATGGAAATGTCTATGTGCAGGCGTTCCCCGCTGGGTTTCATCGCGTGGATCACGCAGTTTTCGACAATTGGTTGCAGAATCAACTTCAACACCTTGCAAGGGAGCAAAGACTCGTCAACTTTCCAGCGGATAGATAGCCTGTCCTTGTATCCCTGCATTTGAAAATACAAATAGTGCTGCGTGTATAGTATTTCTTTTTCCAGTGTCGTAAATACATCATTACTGGATAAAACCAGGCGAAACAGCCCGGATAATTTCTCTATGCGCTGCGCCACCTCAAAATCATTATTCGTCCGGGCAAGCCACCGTATGCTGTCGAGCGTGTTGTGCAAAAAATGCGGGTTGATTTGCGCCTGCAGGAGCCTAAGCCTTAAATCACGTTCCCTGTTGCTGGCCGCGACCGTTTCCTCGATCATGCCGTCAATGCGTTCCGCCATGTCGTTAAACGCCTCGCTCAACTTGGTGATCTCATCGTTTCCCACAGGATTGTCCCTCGTTTTGAAAAGCTCTTTCCGCAACATTTCGGCCATGGCGACCAACCTGCCTATCGGTTTGGATATACTTGAGGCAAACCCCTTGGCGGCAAGCGCGGAAGCCACGGTCAGCGTCAGCGACACCAGGAGGATCTCATATAGAAGTTGTTGGCTATCATTGATCAACGGGGAAATCGGGGTCACATAGGCGATCCCCCATCCGGTCTTTTCAGAGATCGAATAGGTAATGAGGCTTTCCCCGTTTCCGGCCTTTCGGTAAATGATCCCCTCATCGTCCGGCGGCGCGTACTCCGCTATGTCGTGTAAATAGGGGAATTTTTGAAATTGCAATTCCGGATCGCTACAAAACAGGACGTCACCCTCAGTGCCGACAAGATACACCTCGCCCTCCCCGGATATGCCGTCGTAATTCTCTTTCAGGTATTCGGGCGCGTACATCATACTCAGCATGCCGATGTTTTTCACGCCTTGCTCTATGCAGGAAAAGGTTCTGGTCACTTGGAAGCCGTTGCCGGGGCTTGTAAACATGTACCCGGGCGTGGAAAGGGACACGACCTCGTCCCACACGAGCAGGCCATCAGCTTCCATCGAAGCTTCAAATACTTTGGGCGATATGATTCTGGATACATTGCGCACGTCCTGGTACTGTACGTCAAACACATAGCCATTGGACTCGGTAAGGGTATCGGCGTCCGTGATCATCACGCTCGTCCGAATGATGGCCCTTTTGTTGAGGATAACGCTGCGTTGCAGGTAATCACGGATGCTCCCTGTCGCGGGCATAGGCTGGTCGCCGCGGTACATGCTGACCATGCCCTGGAATTCCCGGTTGTAAGCCACGCTGACCGTCAAATCATCGATTTGTTGGAATAAAAGGTCGAAGTTGGCCCGTATGCCCCTGTTAATCTGTACGCAGTACTTGTGCATATCGTTTTCCGCCAACCTTGACGACCGGGAGAAAGAGATGATGCTGAAGATGATCTGAGGCAAGAGGGAAAGGAAGAGGAACAAAAAGAAAAAGCGATACCTCAATTTGACGCGGCGCAACGCCCTTTCCAGAAAGGCAGACCATTTTCCCCTCATATATGACCATTCCCCTCCGAGTGATGATGCTTCGAGTCCGTCAGTCACTATTATACGGGGGTCGTCTACGAATATCAAACAATTTGTATCAGTCCTTGATGGCGCCTGTTGTGATCCCATTGACGATATACTTCTGCGCGAATACGAAGACGAGTACACTGGGGAGCCCGATGAGCACCAGCGCCGCGTTATAGCGCCCAAGATTGGCGGCTGTTACGCCGTATACCCCTTTGAAGGCGTTCACGGCGACAGTGGCCGTGTACAGTTTTGGCGATGTGAGGAACATTAAGGGCAGCAGGAAGTCCTGAAAAGACCACATGATTTGAAGGACGCATAGATTGATCAGCGCGGGTTTGGCAAGCGGCAGGTATACCCGGCTGAAAACCTTCCACATGTTCGCGCCGTCCAGATTGGCAGATTCCATCATTTCGTTGGGCAGGCCGTCGAAGAAGTTCCGCATCATCAGCACGCCGAAGGGCAGGGTCATCACCACCTCCGGCAAAATGACGGCCAGATAGGTGTTGTAAAGGCCGATCGCCTTCAATATGTAATAAAATGGAACCAGCATGATGGGTCCGGACACGGCAAGGCACATCAAAACGATGTTGAATAGAAATTTATGCCCGGTAAACCTGATTTTGGAAAAAGCAAATCCGGACATGGCGGAGATGAATACGCACAAGGAACTGCTCCCTATGGCGCAGATAAAAGAGTTGACAAAAAAACTCGGGAATGGCACATTCTGCACGGGATGCGACAACACATAGGTATAGTTGGAGAAACCGGCGAATTTGAGCGAATTGGTAATGACCGAGTATATCGGGAGGCACCACAGCAACGCGATGAACACGATAATGATCACGATCCATCGTTTTTCCCCGCGCGAAATCTTAAAGAGATCTGCCTGCACGTCTTATCCCCCCTTTTTCCGAAAAAACCGCATCTGCACGGCCGCCAAGATAAAGGCGATGATCAATATCAACACGGCAGCCGCCGAGACAATGCCATAATCCGAACCCGGAGAGCGGATCATCCTGTAGATGTAGGTGCCAAAGATCTCGGTGGCGCCGCCAGGCCCCCCGTCGGTCATCAAGTAGACCCGTTCCATCTGACGGAAGCCGCCCAACAGCATGGAAAGGGCAATGGTTTTGTGGGCATTTTTCAAAAGCGGGTACAAGATGAAGCGCGCGAGCCGCCAAAACCCCGCGCCGTCGATAATGGCCGCCTCAAACACGCTACTGTTGATGGTCGTGAGGTCGGCGATATAGTACATAATGGGGATACCGATCAGATAGATGGCGACCGACATCACCGAAAACAACGCGAGCCCCGGTTCAGACAGCCATCTCTGCGCCAGAAAATCCAGGCGGAAAAACCGGAAAACATTGTTGAGCGTGCCTTCCCTGTATTCCAGCATGGAACTGAACACGGCGGCAATAAAGGCAATCGGGAGCATGGACGGAATAAAGAATAGGGAGTGAAAAAACTTGCGTCCCCTGAATTTGAAACTTAACAGGACCGAGACAAGGAATCCCAATGTGAGGCCGACAAATATATCCGCGCCCGAAACCAAAAATGTATTGAGAAGGGCTGTCCAAAATTTCCGGTCGGACAAAACCAAGGCATAATTGGAAAAACCGGCGGGCGTCACATCGGGGCTTGCAATGACCATATGCGTGGTGCTGTATCTGATCAAAAAGTAAAAGCTGTACAAAAGAAACACGCTGAACACAAGTATCAGCGGGGATAAAAACATATATCCCACAAGGTTATGCTTTCTTTCCGTAATCCCTTTGACCCGCCCCACCCGTCGCATGGCCATCACCTTTTCCTTACAGGGGGCGTTTATATTGCCTCATATAAACGCCCCCTGCTTTTTGGTTATATTTTGGCTAGATTTCGGCTAGATTCCCTTGGGTCTATCCGCCATATTTACCGCTGCCCCACTCTTTCTGGAGTTCCTTGACCTCATCCTCCGCTGTAGCCGCGCCGGTTACGACTTTTTGTACCGAAGCGCCCTCAATATCGGAATACCCGGATACATTGTTGCGGTCCGCCGTCGCTTCGGCTACCAACGTGTTGAGTAGCGCGAACCCATCCTGCTCCGTTTTCGTCCCCAAAAGGCTGGCATCCATCACAAACCCGACTTTGCTGGGCGTGCCGCAGAAAAATTTCGCCCAATGGTCTACGCCGTCGCCCATGGCCAAGAATTCGATCCATCGGGCCGCGGCTTCTTGTTTTGTGGAGTATTCCACAATCGCCACAGTACAGTCTAAATAGGATCGCAGCGTGGCTTTGTCCCCCGCTTTCACAACGGGCAACGCCATGATGCCTACGTCTTCCAGGGCAACGCCGTTATCAGCCCTGATCTGCTCGGAAAGGATGCCGGCTTCCCATGTGCCCTGATAGTAAGTGGCGGCTTTCCCGGTGCAAAACATCTCATGTGCCCGGCCATAGTCCAGATCCATGATGTCCATGGAGAAAATGTCGTAGTCAAAGAATTTCTTGAAGCCGTTCATGGCATCGATAAATTCCTGGCTGTCCACGCTTGCGTTCTCATAACGGAATTTGTTGTAATAATCTCCGGACTGCCCTAACACGTTGAGCATCATTTCGTCGTTGACCCAGGCTTCCTTGCCGGCGTAAACTGCCGGCAGGACGGATGGGTCTTTCTCCCTGACCTTCTCGGCAAAATCTCTGTATTCCTCGATCGTGTTGGGCACCGTGAGCCCCCAGTCGGACAGCATTTTTGCGTTGTAATACCCAATCATCGCGCCGGATCGGAACAGCGGCATGACCTTCAACTCGCCACCGGCCAAATCTTCGCAAGCCGCGAGATCCGCTGCGTGAACCCTGGATTTCCAGTCGCTTCCCACTACGCTAGACATAATGGGATCCAGTTCGGCGAGAAAGGTTTTTACCTGTTCGACCATGGCGCTGGGCTGTACGCCGACGACATCAATGTCTTCCTTCGTGGAAAGCGAGATAGGGAGCTTTTCCTGGTATGCCTTGCTCTCCATGGCCGTCAGTTCGATCTTGATGCCGGGGTTGGCCGTTTCGAACGCAGCGATGACCGGCTTGAGTTGATCCTCGTTGGGAAACCATGTCCAATACTTGATGACAACAGGGTCTGTTCCTTCATTGTTTTCCGTGGTTTGCGGCGGGGTGGCGTCGTTGCCCGTCGTTGTTGGATCGCCACTGCCAGAATCACCGCACCCGACGAGCGCGGCGAGGCACAGGGCTACGGCAAGCGCCATGGCAAGCATACGGGTCTTTTTCATGACTAATCCCTCCTGAACATATTTTTTAGGGTTTACAGTCTAAGTATAGCAATTTTGACAACAGTTCAAAAGAGACTATTCTTTAATCTATGTGACAATTCTACACTCCCGTTTGTTTTCGTGTTCTTATTATGTTATTATGCCCGTAAGGTACTATCATCCCAGAGGCTCTGCCAATCCCTGGCGCCTTCCCACAGGAATACTCGTTTCCGTAGACAGACGCGCAGTCAAACAGCCGGTAACCGCACCGAATGGCGCCGCTCACCGCTGCCGAAACCTGCGCCGCCGAACATCGGTCGGAACCAAAAGTGCCCATCCCGATACAGGGGATACTCCTGCCGGTATACAGTTTTCGTCGGGGAACGATACTCGGATCGGTGTACATGGTTCAAGCCTCATCATCGTCATCATCATCATCATCATCATCGTCGTCGAACACGACCGCCACCTTGCCGCAATGTCCGCCGTCCATGAGGGCATAGGCTTTGTCGGCCTCCTCCAACACGAAACTGTGTGTAACCAAATCGCCGGGGTGAATGCCCCAACGATCCAGTTTATCCATGAGTTCCTCCATGCGCCAGGTGCTGGTCACCCAAGAGCCATAGATACTCTTCTGGTCGTGTATGATATCCGGGCTGGGGTCGAACGCCACCGTGCCGCCCTCGCCGATCATGGCAATCCTTCCCCATTTTCCCGTGGCGCGGATGGCCAACTGACGGGCGGAAGCGTTGCCGGAACAATCCACCGCGCGCTCCACGCCATGTCCGTTTGTCAGTTTCCTGATTTCGGCCAATGCATCGTCATGCGCGCCGAAGACATAGTCCGCTAGATTCTTCTCACGGGCCAACTGGCATCGGTACTCGTTTACGTCAGTGCCAAACAGCCTCTCCGCGCCCATCGCGCGGGCCAACATGAGCGCCGCCAAGCCAACCGGTCCCAAGCCGGTCACCAAGACGGCGTCCGTGCCCGAAATGCCAATTCTCAAGAGCCCTTCATAAGCCGTGCCGAAACCGCAGGCGACCTGCGCCCCGTCCACATAGGACAGGCTGTCGGGGAGTGGGATCAGGTCGCGCTCGTCAACCAGCATGTATGGCGCCATACCACCGTCCCGCTGCCAGCCGTACGCCGCGCGGTGTTCGCTGGTGCAGGAAATCTGATAGCCTCGGCGGCAATCCATACAGACGCCGCAGCCGGAAATGTGATAGACGGCGACACGGTCGCCTTCTTGGAAACGCTTGAGGCCGGGGCCGCATCCGACGATCAGGCCGGCAGGTTCATGGCCGGCGATCTTGTTCTGATAACCTTCAGGTCCCTTTCCGGTATGCTCCCGGTAGATTGCCCGGATGTCGCTGCCGCAAATGGTAGATGCCTTAGTCATGAGCAGCGCCTGGCCGTGGCCCGGTACCGGGATAGGCGATTCCGAAAAAACGACGGTGCTGTTGCCAGGCAGATAGGCCGCTTTCATGGTATTTGACATATGAACGACTCCTTTGTTTTTTGCCTCCATTATAGCGCACTTGGCAACATATCCATAGGGATAAATTTTCGATCTATGCAACAATTCTACACCGCCATGCTCCGCACCGCCATGCTCCGCCCGTGCCGCGCGCCGGCTACCGTGGGGCGGCTACCGTGGGGCTTGTCCTTCTACAAACGTCGGGTGCCGGCAGGGAGAGAACCCCTGCCGGCACCCCTTTGGCGCCTGCCTGCTAAATGATGCGTCAGCGTTAGCTTGCAGCGTTAGCTGGTAACATTAGCTGGTAGGTTAGCTGGTGATGTTGATGGCGATGGTAAAGTACCTCTGCGCCCAGGCATCGATCACCGTGATGACGGCGCTGCCGGTCTTGACGGCGGTCACCAAGCCGTTTGCGTCTACCGTGGCGTTGGCGTTGGAGCAGACATAGAAGACCATGTCGGGATTGTTGGTTTCGATGTTGATCTGGTACTTCATGCCCTTCCTGATGACGACGGAAGCCGGCTGGCCGTTGTAGCCGAAGCTGACTTTCTCCAGCGCGTTCAGGGCGCCCCACAGCGCTTGGGCGGCCTGGCTCACGGCGTTCTGCGTGGCCGCGGCGTTCGCGTTGACCGTGACAGCCGCCGCATAGGGCGCCTGCACGGCGGCCCAGCTATCGGCCGTGAAGTCGATGTTCGCGAGGCTCTCATACTTGGCGATGGCGCCGGCCAGGGATTTTCTGTCGTACGCTGTGTAGATTTCGGCAATGAACGGTTTGGCGCCAGCCGGCCAGCTCAGCTTGACGGCGGTCTTCGCGCCGGCGTCATGCGAGAACCAGGAGCAGAGGGCGCCGGATTGCGTGCCGACCTCGACCCAGCCATCGGCCGTGAGGAACGAGGCGGTCAGCGGGACGAAGTCGTAGCCCTGCACGGCGAGGATGGAGATCTCGGCGACCTGATCCGCCGGATTGCTCAGCGTGTAGATCAGTTCGTTGCCCTCCGGGTAGTAGCCGGTGGCGACATTGCCGTCTATGGCGTTGTATGTCGGGCCGGCGCCGGGGAGGAGCGGCGTCTCGCCCGGCCGGTTCGCCGCCGTCGCGTTGTAGGTGATCGCGTAGGCTTGGAACCGTTGCGTGTAGGCGGTGTTGGTCGCGTTCTGATCGACCATGCGCAAGCGGATATATTTGGCCGTATTGCCAAGCGCCTGCGCGGTCGTGGTGACGACCCCGCTCACCGCGCTGTTCACGCGGATATTGGTCGCCCCGACGGCTATCCCCCAGTTCACGCCATCCAGGGAGTATTCCAGGTAGCCGGCGGTGCGGAGATAGCCGCCCGCGGTCGTCGATCCGGCGGCGTTCGTCTGCCACAGCGTGATGTCAAAGAGCGGGATGGCCTCGGGGAGCTCCAGTTGGATCCAGAGGCTGTACGGTTGGGCGTTCATCGTGACCGATGTCGTGAGGTTCCCGTCCACGAGATTTTGCAGGTTGCCCGCGACGACGCGCTCCGGCATGTTTGTCGTGACGATCGGGGCGTCCGGGGAGGCGAAGATCGGGCGGGCGGCCTTGGTGGGCACCGTGTTATACGAGTTGGCGATGGTGCGGAGTTTCCCCAACTCCGTCGAGATAAACGGCTTGATGCGGCGGTTGCCCATCTTGATGAGGATGTGGTTGCGGAACATCGGGACGACCATCAGTTCGTCCAACGAGCTAAACAACGCCTGCGCCTTCACATATTGGCCGTAAGCCAAGTCCAGGTCGCCGGCATCGGCGGCGGTCAGGCCGGACAGCACGAGGTTGCCGGCGTCCAGGAGGCGCCTGAACGATTCGAGGTGATCCTCGATCTGCGCCAGCAGCCGATCATCCGCGCAGTTTTCGCGCATATCGGCGATCGCCGCGAGGATGCTGTTGAATTCCGCGGCGAGCTGCGCCGTCCGCTCCGGCGTGCGGCCGCCCGTAGCCGAATAGGCGGCGAGGGGCGCCGTCAGGTGTTCCGACTCGGGGAAGTAGCCGTTGTTGTAGAGGGTGCTGATAAAGTTGTGGTTCGGCGGGCAGGACGAGTGGGTGGAGATGATCTTGTAGCTTTCGGCCACCTCGGGCTGGATACGATCGAATGTATCTTCCCACGTCTGCCCCCAATCGTATTTCTTGATGTTCCACGCATAGTTGGCGATCGAGAAGAGCGCGACTTTGTTGGGCAGGCATTCGGTCATCGGGTTGGAAAGCAGGCCGTCCAACGCCGTGACGTCGGTCGAAACCATCTTCACGGGCCCCAAGTTCAAGCTGCCCTGCACGGAGGGTTCGACGCCGCCCCTGACGTCCCCGCCAAAGTCGTTGACCGGGTAGTTGAACCACATCGTGATGGGGCGGCCCATGCGGGTCGGGACGGCCGGGAAGGACACGATGGCCTCGTCGATGCGGCCGATGGTGTCGTTGCCCGTGTACATGATGGCGATGCGCGGGTCAAGGTTTTGCAACGCCCGCCAGTAGGTCTGCTGGGCGGTGCCGGTGCTCTGCGAATAGTGGGTCGGGCAGATGATGAAGGGGGCGCAGCCATTGTCGTCGGCCCAGCCCTGCAAGCGGTTCATCATGGCGACAAACTGGGTCACCGTGTTATTCGCGGCCGTGGCGTTGGAGTCGTCCATAAACACGGCGAATTGGCGGACGCCCACGTCATAGAGCGACTTGATCTTCCCCAGGAGGACGTCCCAGTCGGCCGGGTTGTTGTAGTCATAGACTTGGCCGACGGCGGGATGGAGGGCCCAGACGAAGTTGACGTTGTTGGTTTCATACAGGTCGGCCAATTTGCCAAACGCGACCATCGACTCCGCCGGATAGGGATCCCTCCAGTTGGCCCTGTGGTACGGGTCGTCTTTGGGACCATAGAGGAAGGTATTCATCTTCCACTCGGAGATGAAGTCCATCATATCCCCGATATCGCCCCAATCCCACATGTGGCCGTAGTAACCCTGGATGATGCCCCGGAGCCTCACGTTCGCCCAGTCGTTGATCAGCACGTTCCGGACTGTATGGCTCTCGCCCAGCATCTGTTTGAGTGTCATCGCGCCGTAGTACAGCGCGCGGTCGTCGCGGCCCATGATCACGATATCGCGCTGCGCCGTCCCGATCACATAGCCGTCATACCCGTTGGCCGGGTCCAAGCCGGAGACATCGTCGAAATCGGCGGCTGTAAAGTATGCTTCCGCCGCCGAGCCGTCCCCGTCGACGCCCAGGATGATGTTGCTGGCGCCCGCGACGATCCCCGTCCCAAACGCGAAGGGGATGCCTTCGTCGGTCAGGATCTTCGCAACCGCAGTTTTCGTGGCGATGTCGCCCGCGTTCGCCAGATAGACGTTGACCTCGCCGGTCAACGCGAAAGAGGTCGCCTGGTGCACGATCTTCTGCGGGATCGGGTAGATGGTATAGGCGTCCGGCGCGGCAGCCGGCATGGCGGCCTCAAGCGCGATGCCCGCCTCGGCCACTTGGCGCACAGTCGCGTTGGCGTTGCCCGCGACCGTCTGCGCCGCGTTGACGGCAGCCAGGAAGCTTCCGGTCGGATCCATCAGGTTGGCTTTGGCAATCAACGCCGACAAGGCCGCTTTGAAGTCTGCGGACGCAACCGACCCGATAAACGTGTTCCTCTTGGTATTCAAGGTGTCGATAAAGGGTTGGAAATACTGCGCCCCGACCGTGACGGCGCGCGCCGTGCCGCGGCCCAACGCGGTATAGGAGGTCCACAGGAGCCTGTCGGTCTCGGTGGCATTATAGCTGGCCATCAAGGCGCCGAAGTCGCCGTCGAAATACGCCCTGTACATATTGAAGGTGTTTTTGATATAGCGGCATTGGTTGGCGCCCTTTTTGAGCCACGGATCGATATCGCCCAGCAACAACGCGGAACCGTTGTCTTGGATGTCCCGGACCGCTGCCGCCAGTTCGTCGATCTCCGGCATCAGGGCGTCGCCCGCGGCGCGTACGGCTTCCTGGTTCATTGTGGCAAACGCGGCGGCGGTGGAGGGGATGGTCGCTTGGAAGGCGTCGATGTAGGGCTTGAGCGCGAGGGATTCGTTGTTTTTGCACATCTTGACGGTGTCGAAGCCGGTGCGCGCCCATTGGTTATGCTGCGAGAAGGTAAACAGGCTCTCCGCCACTTCGGGGAACAGGTGGTAGAAGCTGTCTTTCCAGTTCTGTATGGCATCGAACGAATCCATGTTCCAGCAGTAGTCGGCCACGCCGAACAGCGCGATTTCCGACGCGATACCCTGCTGCATCGGGTTGGACACAACGCCGTGGAGCGTGCCCTTGGCGTTGGGGTTGAGGCCATAGTAGTTGGGGAGCGTGGCGCTGCCACTGCCGGTGCTGCAGTTGTTGTTCATGTCCACCGGCGTGGGGCCCATCATCAGCTGGTAGGGGTTGTAGATGAAGTCGTTGCAGGGATAGTTCCACCAGATGAGGGGGAGCCTGCGCATCCCGGTCTGGTTGTAAATCGGATTGGCGCCGGTGGGATCGGCCGTGCCAGCCAGGGCGCCGTTGTTGTAGAAGTAGTAGGTGCCTTGTCCCATCCTGGTGCTGCCGGAGTTACCGCTGTAGCCGGTGGGATCGTAATGGACATTCGACATCGTGCCGTCGCCCGTCCACATGATGATCGCCGACTCGTCCAGCCCGGGTTCCTCCACATATACCGGCTCGCCCGTCCAGTTGGGGCCGGTAGCTGTCGCGGGAACGACCATAATTCCTCCTCCATAGGGGTTGCCCTTGAGCGTGCGCATGTAGGTGCGGCCGTTGTAGGCGGTGTCGTCCTGCCCGTAATAGGACGGGCAGACCATCAGGCGCCCCACATCGCCCTTATCGTTGCCCCACTCGACGATCTTATTGGCGGCCAACGTATAGTAAGGGATGTTGAAGCGCGCTTCCGGGAACCCGATGTCGTCGATCAAAAAGCCGAACTGGCGCACGCCGATGCCGTAGATCTGTTCGAGCTTCGTGAACAGTTTCTGATAGGTCTCCACCTCGCTGTAGGCGTCGATTGCCTTTTGGTTTGCCGGGATCACCCAGTTGCCCGACCTGTTGCTCTCCACCCACTGCGGGTTGGAAGTGGTGGTCCTGGTCGCGTTGAACGCGTCGTCGCCGTCGAAGAAATCCATCGTCGCCCCCACATGGGTCGTCCAGATGAAGGTGACATTGTTGGCCTCGGCTACCTTCACGAGCTGCCGCAGTTCCTCCAGCTGGGCTGGCGGATAGAGGACATCCCAGGACCTGAAGTGATACGGATCGTCCTTCGGGGCGTAAATAAAGGTGTTCATCTTGTAGTCGCCGCTCATCTCGATGAGCGCCTTGCACACGTCAAAGGACCAGGGCGTGCCGTAGTAACCCTCGATAGTGCCGCGGATCTCACTGTCGGCAAAGTCGTTGATGAGCACGTTTTGTATCGTGTGGCTCGCGGCCAGCATCTGCTTGAGCGTCACCACGCCGTTGTAGAGCGCGGCGCTGTCCCTGCCCATGATGATGATGTTGTCTTCGCGCGTGCCGAGCACGTATCCGTCAAATCCCTTGTTCGGATCCAGGGCGGATGTGTCGGCAAAGCCGGTGCCATTGAAGTAGTTTTCGGCGATAGAGCCGTCCCCCACAACGCCGAGGACGATTGAGTTCTCGCCGAGATAGATACTGCTTCCGAATTTGTAGGCGATGCCCTCGTCGTCCAGGATCGCCGCTATCTTGTTCTTCACGACGGGATTGCCCCCGTCGCCGAGGCAGATATTGACCACGCCGGTCAAATCGAAGCTGCCCGCCTTGTAGACGATACTCTGCGGGATGGGGTAAATCTGGTAGCTATCCAGCGCTTTGGCGGTTCCGCCTTCTTCGGACAGCGCCGGCGCGAATATCCAGAAACCCATGATCATGACGATCGCCATGAGAAGGGAAATGATCCTCCTGGGAGCCGGTGTCGTTATCGATACCATCTTCATTATTTTTCCTCCTTGATTATTTTGTTCCATACTGTTCCATACTCTGCGGGATCAACGAACCCAAGGCGGGCCATACGGGCTTAAAAGGCCCAAAAGACCCAAAAGGCCAAGCGGGTCGCTGCTGTTATCTATCGTTTGCCCCTCACCATCCCTCCATAAAAACACGCACAACCAACAACTATCTTCTCCTGCTCCCCCCTTTATCCCCCCTTTCTTTTTTAAGGCCTTTCTATCCCATCTTCCCTCAGTCAATCAGTGCGAACTATCATACGCCTCCGTGAGGGTGTTGCCGCCCCAAATGTATTGATACCAGCCGCCACTGGCCTGCATCTCGATTTTGATCTTAATTTTACCGTCCACGGGCAAATCGCTCACGTCAATATACACGTTCACTTGCATTTCATCGCGGGCGTCAAATAGCTCGTTTGCTTCCTGCGCGGGGACGAGGATGGGAAGGGTCGCCTTATACTCCCCGGTCGCCTTGCCGCCGACGAGCTCGCCGATAACGTCCCACTCGGTTTCGAAATAGCCGAACTCAATGCTGTTGAGGCCATCATGCATAATAAACCCAACAAACTGATTGTCGGCCGCGGTCCAATATCCGTGCAAGCGATACCAAAGGATGTCCACCGCGTCGCTGCGGGGCAAATTGGCGATGGCCCACAAAAGCTCATTGTCAACAACGGGTGCGGTGGTAGTAGGCGCCGTGGTCTCTTCCATTGGGCCGTCTGTGGCAGGGGCGTCGGTCACGGGGGCATCCGTTGCGGGCGCGGCGGTTGTGGGCGCGGCGGTTGTAGGGGTTGCGGTTGTAGGGGTCGAAGTATTGGCGTCGGTTTCCGCGGCATTGGGGTCTGTGGCTTCCGGATCCGTGGTTGCCGGGGACGCTGTGGCAGGGGCTTGCGATGCGGCGGCTTCGGTCTGCTGTGGCGAGGGGGGAGGCACGTCGCCCCCGGTGGGGACCGTCAGTACGCCCGTGGCGATCAAAAAGACTGGGATCCCCATGACAGCCAACGCGGCGACAGTGACTCCTGCTATGATAAGGACCCTGGCGCCTTTGGAAAGCGATGAGAATTTTGCGCCCAGCCCTTTATCGCCCGCTGTGCCGTCCGCGCCGGTCGCGCCGGTTGCGCCGTTCGCGCCGGTTGCACCGGTCGCGGGCGCCCCCTCCGGCGCCCCGCTGGCGCCGCTATTCCTCTTTGTTTTTCGCTTCATTATGACCACCTCAGCCTATTAATATCAAAAATAATTCAATTTGTCAATCCATTTTGGAAAATTATAAACAAGTTGCACAAGGGAGAGGGTTGCGGAAGGGGCTGTGGAAAATGTTTCCACAGCCCCTTCTTTGTATTTGGTGGGTAAAGGTGGTCTGCGTCAGCTGGTGATGTTGATGGTGACGGTGAAGTACTGCTGGGCCCAGCTGTCGATCACCGTGATGACGGCGCTGCCGGTCTTGACGGCGGTCACCAAACCGTTTGCGTCCACCGTGGCGTTGGCGTTGGAGCTGATGTAGAACAGCGTGTCCGGGTTGTTGCTTTGGATGTTTATCTGGTACTTCATGCCCTTCCTGATGGTGACCGATGCCGGCTGGCTGCCGCGGTCGAACTCGAGCCCCTTCAGCGCGTCGAGGGCGGCCCACAGGGCGACGGCGGCCTGCCTGACCTCGGCCTGGGTGGCCGCCGCGTTCGCGTCGACCACGATGGCCGCCCCATAGGCGGATTGCGCGGCGGTCCAGCTCGCGAATGTGTAATTGTTCATGGTGAGGCTCTCGTACTTGGCGATGGCGGCTTCCAGGTCGGCCTTCGCGGTCAGCTCGCCTATCTCGGCCGCGCTCAGTATCCTGTTGTACACGGCAATCTGGCTCACGACGGCGT
>Ga0123353_10003753_pt1 | contig 19333 bp, 8 predicted proteins | sample TergutLab28metaG_3_FD_92763 | JGI IMG/M metagenome (GOLD analysis project Ga0123353, IMG submission 92763) | Labiotermes labralis P3 segment gut microbial communities from Petit-Saut dam, French Guiana - Lab288 P3 | ecosystem: Host-associated > Arthropoda: Insects > Digestive system > Gut ... | reverse complement strand
GTCGGTCCATGCCCAATCGGCCGATGGTGACGAACCCGCCGGTCTGCCGCCCTGTTCAACTCCGCATCGGGGCCTGCGCCCCGTGTCCCCGCCCGAGTCCGCGTTTCTCGTCCCGCGTTCCGTGTCCCGCCCGATCATGGCGACCCCCGCGTGGGGCTGTCTTTGAGTACGCTCGCCCTTTTCATCGAACCGAAAGGAGCTACCCTTGACCATTTACGGCTACGTCCGCGTCTCCAGCACCGACCAGAACGAAGGTCGCCAGATGATTGCCATGGCCGAGTTGAAAATCCCTGAGGAGCGGATTTTCGTCGACAAGCAGTCCGGGAAGGACTTTCAACGCCCGGCGTACAAGTCGCTCGTGCGGAAGCTGCGGCCCGGCGACGTCGTTTACGTCAAGAGCATCGACCGCCTGGGGCGGAACTACGAGGAAATCCAAAACCAGTGGCGAATCCTGACAAAAGACCGCGGTGTTGACATCGTGGTGATCGACATGCCCCTCCTCGACACACGCAGGGGCAAAGACCTCATGGGCACGTTCATCGCCGATCTGACGCTGCAACTCCTTGCATTTGTCGCCCAAAACGAGCGGGAAACCATCCGTAAACGCCAGAGCGAGGGTATCGCCGCCGCCCGGTCGCGGGGCGTTCAATTTGGCCGACCGTGCCAAAAAGCCCCCGAAAACTTCGGTGCGGTCGTAAAACAGTGGCGACGCGGCTCGCTGCCCCTGCCGGACGCTTTAACGCAAACCGGCCTGAAAAAATCGACGTTTTACAGGCGTTTCCGGGAGTGGCAGCAGGGCAAGGGAAAAAACACTGTGCCAAAATGTACACTATTATCAAAAGGTCCATCTGGAGCACTGCAAGTTATTGTCGTTTCAGCAGTTACAAATCTCATTCTTCCTGATGTCAACACATAAGTCCAGGGATCGCTCGTGCGTTCCACAAAACAATTTACTTTTCATTGACAATTCATAAATTTTTCCGTAAAGTCATGTCATTACATTTCTGCTTGAGAGCAGTGAGCCTTGCAAAGGTGGCAGTGGAAGTAAAAGGAACGGTTACAGAGCAAAAGAAAGGGTCAAGACATGTCCCTCATATCGCACGCTTATAAACGTTTGTGCAAGCTGGCTCGATTGGTCATCCAGCGGACGCGGGTGCTCAATTGGCTTTCGGAGCGAGGCATTCGCCCGGACGGTATGGACACGACACCGGAATTCGAAAGGGTGCCGGTGATTGAAACGTGTGAGCCCAGGCTGTTTTTGAGCGGTTTGGAAGATCCGATCTTGAGCATTAACGGCCCTTCCTGCGTGGCGGCAGGGTCGAATTATGTCCTGACTCTCGACTACGATGACACCGAGGGCGACGAGCCGTTGGATTACTGGGTCATCGATTGGGGTGACGGCACGGTCGTGTCGGTCCCCGGCACGTCGGGTTCACATGTGTATAGTAACCCATCGCCATACTTCATCATCACGGCCACGGCATACAACATCCACAATGAACCATACATGACGTCGCTGGTCACAACGGTGACGTCGGTGCCGCCGACTCTTCGATTTACGGGTGACGGCCAGGTAGATGAAGGCGGAGTGTATAGACTCTATTTGTTCTCTGAGGGCCTTGGGGCCGACACGATCACGGACTGGACCATTGACTGGGGTGACGGCCAAACGACGGTCGTGTACGGCAATCCCCCGTTCGTGGAGCACATATACCCCGATGGTCCGAACACGTTCACGATTAGCGCCTCGGCCCGCAACGAGGACGGCGTCTTCACGGCTCAGAGCTTCGGGTATGATTCAACGTTTGGCGATGGCGGCATGGTCGTCATGCGTGAGACGTTTCATACGATTGGCCAGGCATTGGTCGTCGAGGATAACGGAACGATTCTGGTAGGCATAGCCGGTTTGTCGGCCACCCAATTCCGATTCGCCCGGTACCAAAGTGATGGCACGCTGGACCCAACCTTCGGCAACGGCGGCATGGCTATCGTCGACATGGTGCCCTCTGGAACTGAGACGCTCGTGGCGGTGCTGCGTCAAAGCGATGGGAAATATATTGGCGTTGGCACGGCGAATAACCAGATTGCCCTGACGCGGCTCAACGCCGACGGCACGATTGACACGACATTCGGCACGGCAGGAAAAGTGGTTACTAATATCGGGGCGACGATCTCTGTCAAGGACGCGATATTACAGCCGGACGGGAAGATTGTGGTTGTCGGGAACGCGGGCAGTGCAATCGTTGTAACGCGATATAACGCCAACGGCAGCGTCGACACCACGTTTGGAACGAGCGGGCGAACCACAACCACCGTTGCGGGCGGGTCGAGCGCCGCTTACGACATGGCCCTTCAGCCGGACGGGAAAATCCTGATCAGCGGTAAATGCCCGACGGGGCTTGCCGTGTTTCGCTACACCACGACGGGCGTGTTGGACTCCACGTTCGGCTCCAACGGAATGGCGGTCATTCCTGCGACATCGAGTATCGCCTCGTTCGATTCGCTGGCCGTTTGTGATGACGGAAAAATCATTGCCGTCGGCTCAATATTTGACCTGAACAATTACACAATAAATCCATTGATTGTTCGTTTTACGGCGAATGGCACGCTGGACGGCAGTTTCGGATCGGGCGGTATCGTCACGTTTGCGCAAAATCCCTGTATGTTTTTGAGCTCGGTGATTTTACGGGATGACGGCACAATTTTTTGTAGTGGCTCCAACAGTGGTGAGGGGCAGGTTTTCCTTCAATTAACCGCGGATGGAATGATCGATCCGAGTTTTGGGCAGGAAGGCGTCTGGCGTCCTCGCGACAACCGGTTCGAATTCAATTCACTGGTCATTCTGGACGATGGCAGCATTCTTGGCACTGGTTTTTCTCTGGACTTTAACTCCCCGTATCAGGCCATGTGCCTGGCTCGCCTGTCCTTCTACGACACGAACGAGGTGTTTGTTACGAACGTTGCCCCAACACTGGCGGTTCAAGGAGCGGCGTTATCCGTTCCCGAGGGTTCCCTGTATACTCTGCAATTGTCCGCCACGAGTCCGGGACAGGCCCCGATCCTCTCCTGGACAATCAATTGGGGAGACGGTTGCATTGAGATATTCCAAGGGAATCCCGCCAGCGTCCAGCATCTCTATCCCAATGGCCCGGATGTTTACAATATTCTCGCCTCGGCAACTGATGCGAACGGGACGTATCCGGCTAACGCGCTGGATTTCGACCCCCTCTTCGGAACAAACGGGTTTGTGCAAACACCTGTGGTGGATGATTATGCCACGATCCTGTCCCTTCTTGCGTTACCAGACAATTCTATTCTGACGATCGGATATCGCGAAGATTATAAGCTCACAATCGTAAAATATTTGTCGACAGGCGCGTTGGACGAGCAGTTTGGCGACAATGGAATTGTATTGTCTGATATAGAGGCATGGTGGATAACTTCAGCCATTCTACACGATGGCAGTTTTGTTATTGCTTTCGACGAGTACATATACCGTTTTATGTCCGATGGTTCATTGGACACGACCTTTGGCAATGGCGGACAGGTAACCGTAAATTTTTATGTGAGCTCGATAGCCATTGATTCGGAAGATCGCATTGTCGTCGTCGATTCCGATTCCATCGCTCTCACTCGCTATAGTTCGGCGGGCATACTGGACACGACGTTTGGCGATTCAGGCGTGAAAGAGTATAGCTCCGTGATGCCCGTTTTTTGGATTGACGGCGTCTATATTCAGAACGACGGGAAAATCCTGCTGGTTGGCACAAGCTTTTCCGACACGGAGTTTGTCACGATCCGCGTGATGCCGAATGGGGATTTGGACCCCACCTTTGGCCTGTCCGGAATTTCCACGGTTTCCGCCACGGGAAGCGGCGGCTATGCCTTCTGCACGGCTATCGCGATTCAACCTGATGGGAAAATCGTGCTGGGGGGTTTTGCGTATGATGGATGGGGGCAAGGCATAGTCATGCGTTTGAATGCCGATGGCACGTTGGATAGCCATTTTGGCACATCGGGAAAACAATTTGTTGATGAGTGTGTCGAAGGAATAGTCATACTGGTCGGCGGGGATATTGTTGTACTGTCAGAGTCTGCCTACGCTGAAACATTTTATCGATTAAAGTCTGACGGCAGTATTATGAATACCATCTACGTGGATTCTCTCATCGATAGATGGGAGACGAGGTGGCCCATCGCTATCGGAGCGGATCAGCGTATCGTGATCGGCGGTGCATATAGAGACCCGATGGATACAGATGGGATGTCGGTTATCGTTGGCGTTAAAAAATTTGGCTACGTTTCCGTCACCGGCGTTGCGCCGCAAGAATTGAGCGTTAGCGGTGTCGTGACGAGCGTGGAGGGGGCGGCGGTGACGTTGACGGGAGCGGCGACCCATCCGGGGAATGAGGTTCTGACCTATGCGTGGAGCGTCACGAAGGACGGCTTGCCTTTTGCGTTGCCATCGGGAATCCCTATAGATGGAACGACATTCACGTTCACACCGACTGCCGATGGGCTCTATGTTGTTCGCATGACGGTCACCGATAGTTCCGGCGAGTCTTCCACGCTGGACCATGCCCTTGCCGTGACCATCTCCGCTCCGACGAACGTGACCGTCCAGGCGATTCCCGGCACACAAAATGTCCTCGTGCAATGGGATGCCGTTCCCAATGCCAATGGATATATTCTACAGCGCAGCCGGTCGGCCTATTTTGATGACGAATTGTTCTCCGTGGACGTGTCCGGCCTAAGTTGCACGGATACGGTTGCGCCGGGGACGACACTATACTATCGCGTCATCGCCAAGGGATCGTCGCCGGAATGCAACTCGCAGTCGCTGATGTCCGTCGACCTGTATCGGCCGATTGAAACGCCGACGATTGCCTCCCTGGGACTGGCCAACGCGTTGGGCGGTGATATCACGAGCGTTCCGACAATTTCTGGGCAGGTGGCATTTTGGGGTTCACTGGATCGTCTTTTGATCCAATTTGACGCCACCGGAAACGGACTTGTTGACGGTGCCGTCTTCACTTCCGGCGACGGCACCGGTTCGTTCGTGATCGACCTCGCGCCGTGGGTGAGCACCGGCCCTGTCAACGTTCGCGTGCGGGCCGCCTATTTCGATGCCACGACAGGCGGTTACGTCTACGGCGAATGGAGCCCATTCTCGTTTACGTTGACAGAGCCACAATCCTGGGCTGACCCATCTATTCACGTTCCCAGGCGGGGCGAGGTTCTTCTGCCTTTGGGTGAATGGTTACCCGAACTGGATGGGGCCGATGGCCGATCCGCATGTACCCTCACCGTCAACACGGTGTTTGCGGGCGTTTTTGATTCATTTGCCAATCGCTTCTCGTTGGTCGGGTCTACCTACAGCACGTACACCCTCGATGATGATCTCACGCCAACGGTGACGTACGGGTCCGAATTGGAGTTGGGTTATACGTATGTCAGCAGCGTCATTTACACGTGCGAGTATCTCGTCAACGCGGTGTTGAACCCGGATTCTTCGTGGACCTATAACGAGGAGATGACGTATGACTGGGTGCGAACCATCCAGTATTATGGTCTGGACGGCTCGTACTGGCAGACCACGCAGTGGTATAGCGGTTATTACTGGATAGACGCGAATTACGACGGTGTCGATGAGACGACATATGAAGCCGAACAAGGTGCCACACAAGACGTACACTACAATTGGCAAGACACCACCTCAGGACCGCCCCAATATGTTTATAGTCACCGCATCGAGGAAACCTTCCTGTTGACCGCGGAAGGCACCCAGACGCTCGCGGGCGGCCTGCAGATCGAAGAGACCATTTTGTACATGCTCTCCGGTTCGGCCGACATCGACTATGCCGGAGGCGGACAGGACGGGGCAACGGCATGGACCGACAATGGCGGGCAGGACGATAGTTGGTACTATTACGTCGCGGTGGTGCCGGAAGTTTCCGTCGGATGGCACAGCAACTACTTCGGACATTACTACAGTGCGCGCAGCAGCGTGTCCAATCGCACAACGGCCCTGAACGAATCCACGTCCACCACGACGCTCACGGGCACCGATGTGACGGACTTCAGCCAGGACGCCGGTTTCAAGCGGGATTGGACCGGCCAGACCATTACCACGCTATCGGGAAGTTCTGTCGGCTGGAACACCGTTACGTATGTGGAAGAGGCCACCGATATCCGCGAAGACAGTTCGGATCGAAAGGTTGTGATTAACGATCAAACGGTCCCGGGGTATTCGTACAAGAGCACCAGTTTGCTCGACACCGACAGCTATCGCGAGCGGGATTACTATGCCCGCAACGTGGGCAAGACCACACTGAGTGATGGTGTCCCGACCACATTCAACCTGGAGGCTGAGGGCCACAACAAATTGTCGTCCGAGTGGTCGTCGGAAGAAACCGTTGACGCGAAAACCATCGACACGATGCAGGCGGGAACCTCGTTGACATCCACCATTCATCGATGGGGGCTCGAAAGCGGAACGGAAGATTACAGTGTAGTGTCCAAAGGCACACGCAGTTGGACGCCTCAGGGCGAAACCACGGAAGGAAGCACGACAACCATTCAGGAACGCACCGGCGAGCGAGAATGGGACAATACCGACTACAGCGAAACCAACAACAAGCAGACCAGTTCGTCAAACGGCATCGCGCAGACGGCCACGTCCACCGGCAAGGCCGACGCCAGCGACAAGGGATCGGGAAGTTTTACGGCGTATAGCAAAGGCATCATCACGTTGCTGACGAACGGCACGGAACTCACCAGCGGCGTGACGAACCACTCGGGAAGCACCACCGCCGAGCGTGCCAGTTCCAGCACGTATGACAGCACGGTCGTGCGGACCGACACAACCCGGTCAAACATCACGGTCACAATAACTGGCACTGCGCACATGGAGACGTTGTCGGAGTCGGTGGTCACCACGGAGTCGAAAGGCGCGTCGACAACGGTCAACGGCGCGTACACGTCCAGCGAAGTGATGACAGAAACCGAGGAAGGCACCCGGTCGGAACGGTGGTCCGAGGTCAATACGTCAAAGATTGAAGATACAAATACCACCGGAAATACTACCAACGCGACGGGCACGTCGAAAGCGGAACGCAAGAGCAACACCAAGTTTGACGCTCTTATGGAGGTGGGAAGCAACGTCAGCAATGGTCTTACCGCGTCGTATGCAAATTCGGCGGAGAATGAATCCGGCACGCTGTACGACTATTCCTTTGTCGAGGAAAAAGCCACGGTAGTCGATTCATCGACCAAAGGCGTCGTGACGACAACCGTGTCCGAAACCCTGGAAACCTCCAAACTGCCCAATGGAACCTATAGCCGCAGCGAGTCCTCCAAAAGCCAGACAAATGCCGACGGCTCCTATGAAGCATCCACCAGCCTGACGGAAGTGATCGACAGCGACACCTCTGTATACAGCGAGTCGCATGTGAAAGTCACAAGCGACGACAAGCGCACCGACATCGTCAGCCATTCCGAAACCACAGTGGATCGGACATACGACGGCGAGGGCACGTACCACAGCAAATCGACGACGGTTTCCCAAACGGGCAAAGACGGCTCGTACACGATGCAGTCCATCTCTGACACCTACCAGGACACCGCGGGAACCTCCACGTTGGCCACTATTTCGGAGACCACATCCTGGGGCACGATTTCCGAGACAAATTACACTCGCACGCAGGGAACCGCCATGACCCCCGATCGCGCCTATTCCAAAGATGTGCGCGAGGGCGATTCGAGCGTGATCTATGCAACGCATCGGGAAACCGACATTGCTGCCGGCAAGGTGAGCACGAGTTCCTGGTCAGACTATAAAACGTTCGACACAGGCACAAGCGAATGGGAGCAGAGCCTGAACACCGTGACCGATGTGACGGACACGCGCGTGGCCAATTTAAGTGTCACCCAGCATGAAACTCATGCCGTGCAGGCATCGGGCGACGGTTCCTATACTACATGGCGTCGTGACTGGGTGATAAATTACACTGACGGCACATACGAGACCCTCGCGGCAGGCAGCGATTACGTTGAATACACGAGCAAGCAGACGACCGATACGACCACCAAGGTCGATTCGAAGGACGAACGAACCCCGGGAGTCGTGCAAACCGTCAACACCACACTCGCCGTTCATGAGGAAGGCAATAACGAGGGCGACGACTGGACGCAATACACCTACTCGCGCGCTACCGATGGGAAACTATCAAAAACCGACTCGTACGAAGGCAACTTGTCCGGCAAGGGAACTTCGACGTCAACGTTGCACCATGAAACAGCCGTTTCGACGAAAACATCCCAAACGAACGGCCAACATTTGTTCAAGGGAACAAGCGGCGAGATAGCCAAGGCGGACATTGTCCGTAGCGTCGTTGGCAACGAAACCACTACAACGGACCGAAACGATTCGAGCAGCTATACCGTCGATGAATCTACCTATCGCAAAACGACTGACGGAAAGCTCACGAGTGAGGACCACTATACGCGCACGGATACGGGGAGTTTCACCAGCACGACCACGACCAGCGGCAAAATGACGGCAACGGATCATGCTATGGGTGGTGTGGTTAGCGCCAGTGTAACCGCTTCCTATGGTTCGGAATCCAAGATCACGGACGGCAAAATCAAGCAAACCGTGACGACCAACAGCACGCAAAACGCTGACGGCACACAATCCGGTGCCAGTAAATCCACCTACGACGAATCGGCCACAATGACGTCCAGTTCGTGGTCCAAGCGCGACGGCTCGTCGACCTTCCTCCTGTCGCAACAGACAGGCGACTACATCACGTCGGACGAAACGTACAACACGACGGATCAGTCCACCGCGACAGTGACCACTCATCTCACTGATAGCACGAACCAGGCCAACGGCAAGACAACCTCCACGCGCGAGGAGTCCGAAATTGTCAACCGAACAAACATTACGTCCACAATCAATTCGTCGGCGAACCTCTCTTCTTACTCAACAACGTCAAGTGGCACGGTGTCTCACGATGTCTCGGCGGACCAGAAAAGTACCTATTCCTACGCGGTTACGAACGGCAAGGCTTATTCGAAAGAGGAGTCGACGAGATCCGTCGACGCCAACGGCAAGACCACGCTGACGTCGTACTCGGAACAAAGCCACTACAGCCCGTTTACGGAAGAGTCGTATGCAAAAACGACGGCCAGCAAAACGGTTGTCACCAGCGCGAACAAGAATGAAAATTGGCAGTCGGAAACCACTCATGGCAAGTCGATGAACGGAACGGATTCGGCCAGCATCGTCATCAGCCAGACCGACAAATCAACCACACATGATGAGGAAACATCCTATAAAATAACGGGCACCTACACTGATTCGACAAGCAATACTTACACACTGAAGCACCATAACCAATCGACGACCGCTGAACTTGGAGATCGCATTGGTTCGCTGGATGTTACGAGCAAACAGACCGTTACGGACGCGACCAGCGGAGAGTTTGGCTACACGCTGACGGTCAGTTACACGAACACAAGCGTGACTGGAAAAGCCGCGGTATGGGACAGGACGTTCAACGAATTTGCATATACCAAAGTCACCAGTTCCAGCTCGGAAATGGAACAAATGAACGCTTCCGGCAAAGGCACCATGGATGAGCCAGGACAGGGGACCCCTTTCCGAGGCCAGTATGCCTATTCCGAGACAATTCAAAAGTATAGCGCAACAAGTGTTCAAACCACCTCCGAACGAACGACCACGACGACCAGCACCGAGTCGAATACCGGCTGGGCGAAAACGGTTACGGAAAATTTCAAAGACAGCGGCACTAGTACGTGGACGGTGGACAATCACGGCGTCGTCAACGGTTATCTGGGAAAGCTCGAAGACACATCGAACGTTCCAGACTACAAGATTGCGATCACCGAAATCTTCACCGACAACGGCAGCAGCGAATTCTCCGTCACGGGCAACTGGACCACAAAAACTAACGATAAAGGCCTGAACCAGACAGACGGCAAATCCACCAGCCATATCGAGGCCAGCGGCACGTCCGTCGAGTCGCGAAAGATCAGGCAGCAGGAGAAATATTCCTCCACGGGCGACCCGAACTCGAAAGACTGGAGCGCGGTCTATGTTGGCGAGACCGATTGGAAGGAGATCGAGACGGCCTATTCCACGAACGGCACGACCACGCAAGAACGCACCAGCGGCGTCGAAACCTGGTCGGGGTCGGTCAAGAGCACGGTCAATGAAAAACGTATCGACGACACGGTCAATACCGTAACGAACGCGAGGAGCCAATATGGCACGATGATGAATCCTCCATTTTCCCTGGCCCAGGAAACATGGTCAGAATCGTTGAGTTGGGGCAATGTAAACGAGGTGGAAACCGACACAACCATCACCAGCACGCTGGCCTCCGACGGAACATCCTCGGATAAAACAACGACAACGAAAACGACCGGCACGTCGCAGGTCTGGTCTACCGAATTGCGCTATGACGCCAAAGGCGACGACGTGTCTGGATATGGCCCCTTGCTTTGGGAAGGTCCGTTTACCATACACGAGGTGGCGACAGAGGAGTACAGGGTAGGCACCTATACAACAGACAAGGGCGGTAAAGGGGATCGCAAGTTTTATGCATTCGATCATACATTTGTGTTTGATTGTACGCATTGGATGAGCCCGACGAAGCATTTTGACGGACATAGTTCCATAAAGGCCGTTGCTGACCGGCCGTCGAATCAGGCGAATTTTACGGTTACGGTTGAAGCGAGCTCGTCTCCGTTCTGGTGGTGGACGGGGACGGAGGCGGTAATGGGTACGGCATCGATGTCGATGACGTTCGAGCAGGCACCGACTGCGAATGGACTTTTGGCGTACATTGTTGGGCAGCCGCAAATTAACTATATATCGCCAGAATACTATTATAGCCCAACGATCCCCACAACACCGGATATGGTGATGAGCGCCGTGTATGGGTGGTCCATGTCGGTAGGCTATGTGTCGGTGTCGTCCTGCTATTCAAGTAGTCCGACGTGGGAGGCCACCCTTGCGGGATATGTTCCCGTTCCTTCGGGAGGATACAATTTTTCCGCGTGGTTGTTCAATGTCTCGGGGATCGATTTGTTGGTGATTGAGCGGGAAGTCATCGCGATTGGTCAGGCGGTTGTTGATGGAGATTTTACCCAGTTGTTGTATCATCTCGATGGCATGAACCTGCTGGAGACTCTGCGGAAAGCGGGCGTGATTGATCAGTCGACCGTTACAGCGATAGAGATATTTGTTGATGGAACGGCGGGGTTTATTGACGGGTTCTTGGCCACGATCAATCCGTTTGAGAAATGGATTCAAGTCCCGAAGATCGGGGTGATCTATGGTCACGAGACGGCGTACACGGTCGGGACGTATGTGGGGATGGTCGGCGGGGTGGCGGCGGCGGTTTTGGTCGGTAACCTGGCCGCTGGGGCGTGCGGGGTGGCGGCGGTGGCGGCGAAGGCGTATACGTTTACCGACACGGTGGCTGGCATGGTCGGGGCGGCGCAGAATATCTATTCGAGCGGTGATGTGGGTGTAATGGATGTTCTGGCGTTCGCGCCGGCGATTGGGTTCGGCGTGCAGCGGCTTCGGGGGATATCGAATCAGTGTTTCCTGGAAGACACGGCGGTATTGGCCGGTACGGCGGACGGCGAAATGGTCAGCCGGAATATTCAGGACATTCAAGTCGGCGACCGGGTGTGGACGCGTTCCAGCGACAACCCCGACGCACCGCTTGAATTGCGGGAAGTCACGGCGGTGTACCGCAATGTCACGTACTCGGTGCAGCGATTGACCGTCGCCGACGAGATGGGGAACATCGATCAAATCTCCGTAACACCGGATCACGAATTCTACAGCGCCAGCCGCAACGCCTGGGTCCGCGTCGCGGACCTGGTGGAAGGCGAATGGCTGGTCTCCGCCGACGGCTGTTCGATACAAGTGTTGACAAATGTGGCTGAAGCTTGCCCCGAAGGTCTGGTCACATACAACATGCAAGTCGCCGGCGCCCACACCTACTTCGTCGCCGATGGTTTAGGCCAAGAATCTTGGACGTGGGTACATAATATGTGCGCGCTGCGAGATAATCTTGGTCCAAAACCAGGACCTGGTTATCAGGCGGCACATCTCATTCCTCAGGGCGCATTCTCAAATCGCCGTTATGAGGTAAGGGAGGCAATAAGATACACCCAGAAGATGTTCAATGACATATTGTCGCCAAAACTGCGAAATGAGGCAATCAATGGCTTCTGGGCGACAGCAGGGCACAATGGAACCCACACGAATAGATACTTCTTGTTCGTGGAGACGATGTTTAAAAAAACGGAGACGACGTTTGAAAACATAAAAGGCATAACAGAAGCAATAAAAAAAGGAAAATTGACAGACGTGATGACGGAACTCCAGTCCATGGCGAGAGGGCCCAAGCCGCCATGGATTTAGTCGTAAATAAAATAAACATCATCTGATCCATTACAACGAGGGCCAATAACTATGAAATTCGAAACTGTCTATAAATTACAACGAGAACTGGATGATCCACGTTTCGAAGGCTTTGGCTTTAAGAATGACGAATCATTACAAGGAAAAAATAGTATAATCAATGATTTTCATGATGTGGACCATGTCACGGGAAGAATTTCTCGTTTATCAGCGACTTGGAAGCCACTGGAGGTTATCGGCAGAGTCCGGGATTTTAACGATTATCCGTGTGTTACTTTAATCGTTCCAGCGTTTAGTCGTCGCGCGGTGGATGCGTTGAGGGATTTTCTGGAGCCTAATGGGGAATTATTGCCGCTGATTTCGGATGTCGGAGAATACTATGCTTATAACATTACCACGATAGTGGATGTATTGGATGTGGAGCATTCCGTGATTAAACCCATTCACATAGAGAGGTATGTTTTTGATCCTGAACGACTTCGTGACCATACGATTTTCACGATTCCTCAAGACCATGTTTCAGGGTTTGTCACCCAGCAGTTCGTTGACCGTGTAGAAGCTGCCGGCTTAAAAGGGTTTGACTTCGTGAAACTTTGGCCGTTGCCTGAAGACGTTCTTTATTGGGTATACCATCGGGAGCAGGAGCAGGAAAAGCTTCGGGCAAAGAACGAAAAGCCGCTCGACGCAAATTCTTTGATTATTGTTCTCAAGCAAAAGGGCACCAAGGCCACAGCGGCAGAGGAGCAACGTGTCGAAGCCATTATGGATGAGCTCGATGCTCTGCTGCTGGAACGTAAAAGCGAAGAACGGCCTGTGGGCGATTTGAATGGTCACGAACCCGTTTCGGGTGAATACCGGCTGTTCCTGACTTGCCCGGACGTGGACATTCTGGTAAAAAAACTCCGTCCTTGGCTGGAAACGTTCGAGTGGCCTGGTCCGATCCAGGTGCTCAAGCGATACGGCCGTTTTGACGACGGCAACGCGCCGGCGAAGTTCATTAAAATCAAGCGCAATACGTAAGCAGCCGCTACAGGTTGCATTGCAGGCAGTAATTATTTGACAAGTAAATAGCCTTTGTCGACACGACGGCCGCCATGGTGGGTGCGGCGCAGAATATCTATACGAACAACGCGGTGGGCGTGTCGGATGCGTTGGCGTTCGCGCCGATACTCGGGTATACCGTGCAGCGGCTTCGGGGGATTTCGAATCAGTGTTTCCTGGAAGACACGGCGGTATTGGCCGGCACGGCGGACGGCGAGATGGTCAGCCGGAATATTCAGGACATTCAAGTCGGCGATCTGGTGTGGACCCGCTCCAGCGACAACCCCGACGCGCCGCTGGAACTGAGAGAAGTCACGGCGGTGTACCGCAATGTCACATACTCGGTGCAGCGGTTGACCGTCGAAGACGAATTGGGTAACGTAAATCAGATTTCCGTGACACCGGGCCACGAATTCTACAGCGCTTCCCGCAACGCCTGGATTCGCGTGGCGGATTTGGTGGAAGGCGAATGGCTGGTCTCGGCGGATGGCCGGTCGATTCAGGTAGTAACCAATGTGGCCGAGGCTTGCCCCGAAGGCTTGGTCACCTATAATATGGAGGTCGCGAACGGTCACACGTACTTCGTCGCCGACGGCCTGGGCCAGGAATCCTGGACGTGGGTGCATAATAGCTGCATAGCTGATTCGGTGAGAATAGGATATTTAGGCGAAAAAGAGGCAGGAACGCTAGGGAAAAAAGTACGTGCGTATGTTCCTGATTCCACCACATACAGAGTCCCGGATAAGATCACCAAAACTGCCCTGACAGAAGTGAAGAATGTTAAAAAGTTGCGATGGACCGCCCAACTCGAAGATTATGTTAAAATTGCAGAGGCGCGAAATCTTAGTATTGTTTTATGGATTCGAGAAAGTCACAGAGACAAAATTCCAGTATCTTTTATGAAATCCCTGCAAGACAGCATACGAGGCGGTAATGTTACGGTTACTTTCGAATATTTGAAAGGACTTGTGAAATGACACGAAAAGAAGAAACAATAAATGATCCCGAAGAGTGGCTCATGCGGGATCCGGAATATGCAGCTAGAGTACACAAAAGAGAACACGAGATAGCCGAGCGCAGGGCGATTCTTGATAAAAATGAAAAACCTCTTGTCGAGGCATTAACAGCAGTAGGTTGGCCAGAGGGTGTGAGGCAGCTAGAGGAGACGCGATCCGTTTGGGACCTGGTCAACACGCCTATCCTTTATACTTATCTGCTTCCTGTGCTCGCGGAGCATTTGAAGCGGCCCTATTTGCCTGAAGTCAAGGAAGGAATCGCTCGCGCTTTGATCGTAAAAGAGGCGCGAGGGACCGGCATTGCTCGCGTTGTTATGGATGAATTGAAAGATCAGGCCAAACAGATGGCAAAGGATTATTCCGAGCACTCGTACCGTCAGGTTTTAATCCAAGCGTTACAGTACATAGGCGATGCCTCACTGGAAGCGGACGTCCAACAGCTATTACATGGCCCACCGTTTCATGTTCCATCTGAGCCTCCACTTACTTGGATGTTAGAGGATCTGCTCAAGAAATTGGCCACCCCAAGCCGACGTAAGTGGGCAAAACAGAAGCAGAAATAACCATGGTACAGAGTATTTGTAAGGTTGGAAGGTTAACCACAAAGTGCAGGCAACTGCTGCGAGTCGCGTTGCTGTCGGTTCTTGTCGGCAGCGTGGCTGTGGGTGATGTGGGTGTGATGGATGTTCTGGCCTTCGCGCCGGCGATTGGGTTCGGCGTGCAGCGGCTGCGTGGGATATCGAATCAGTGTTTCCTGGAAGACACGACGGTTCTGGCCGGTACGGCGGACGGCGAGATGGTTAGCCGGAATATTCAGGATATCCAGGTCGGCGATCTGGTATGGACGCGCTCCAGCGACAACCCTGACGCGCCGCTGGAACTGCGGGAAGTCACGGCGGTCTATCGTAACATTACATATTCCGTGCAACGGCTGACCGTCGAAGACGAGATGGGCAACATCAATCAAATCTCCGTAACGCCAGACCACGAATTCTACAGCGCCTCCCGCAATGCCTGGATTCGTGTAGCCGACCTTGTTGAAGGCGAATGGTTAGTCTCAGCGGATGGCCGGCATATTCAGGTAGTAACTAATGTGGCCGAAGCTTGCCCCGAAGGCCTAGTCACGTATAATATGCAAGTCGCAGGTGGCCACACGTACTTCGTGGCCGATAGTCTGGGCCAAGAGTCATGGACGTGGGTGCATAATACGTGCCTAAGCGATACTGCGGGAGCACTAGCGGCACGCGCCACAAAAAACATGGCGAAGAACGGCATTTATGAATTCGTCGCTGAGTCGGGTCATCAATACGTTGGTCAGTCCGGCAATATTACTGCTCGTATCGCGCAGCACTTGAGGTCGGGCACACTACTAGAAAAGGACCTAAAAACTTTACGGGTTACCGGAGTTCTGGGCGGCAAGACCCTACGCGAGATAGCAGAACAATTGCGAATAAACCAACTAGGCGGTAAAGCCGGTTTACACAATATGGTAAATCCGATTGGGCTAAACCGATCGTATCTACTGCCACAATACGCGAAAGAGTTTTTAGGGTATACGCAATGATGATAACATTAGAAGATGGCAAATACGGCCGTAAAGCGGTTCTCAACATGCCTTGGTCTGACCAATTGATCGATTACTTTGTTCAGAATAAGGTCGTCGAACTGGAATTGAACATGGCGAAAGGCTGGAGAGGCGTCAATGTGGCCTTCCTGGCCAAGTTGACGAACTTAAAATCGCTCGATATTCTTGATCTCGTGATCCATGACGTTTCGTCCATTCATTGTCTTCATGGCCTAAAACGACTTCAAGTGACGACGTATTGTTCAACAGGCATTGACTTCTCTGCCTTTCCTGAACTTGAAGACTGTATATTGGAGTGGCGTGCTGGATGCGACTCATTGTTTGAATGTGTGACGTTGAAAAAACTATTGATCAGTCGCTATAAGGGCAAAACCACTATTCCATTTGCGACACTGATCAATCTCGAATCGTTGGGAATACTGAGTGGGCCTATAGAAAACTTGCACGGATTGTCCGGTCTTACGAAACTTCGGTCGTTGCGATTGGGTGATCTGAGGCGCCTTACCTCACTTACCGGTATCGAGGGTTTAGCGAACCTTGAAGAGTTGGAAATAGATACTTGTCGCCGCATACAGTCAATCAAGGAAGTCGGTTCACTGTCCCGCTTGAAGAGATTAGGACTTAACAATGTTCATGATATTGATTCACTTGCGCCATTGGCTAGTCTGCAAAATTTACAGTCGCTGGGATTCGTCGAATCTACCAATGTCCTTGACGGCGATCTTACGCCGCTGCTGCATCTGAAGTCTCTTACACGTTTGTCATTCCAAAACCGTCGACATTACTCTCATCGGCGAGAAGAATTTGACGCGTATACGAATGCGAAACCCTATACGAGGTTAACAATTGAATAGAATGAATGAACTACAAATTCCCGATCCCGCGAAGCGTGATCCAAATTCATTTGAAGTGCTTCGAATGTGGATCGCCAACAAAGGACAACATGTGAGTTTACGGGCAGATGTTTGGGAAGACCCTGCCGCCTGGGGAATCGTCCTGAACGACCTGATGCAGCACGTCGCCAATGCTTACCATCAGACCCAAGGGTTCGATCGGGCCAAGACATTGGCGCGAATCAAAGCAGGATTGGATGCGGAGCTATCCTCCCCAACGGATCATCCGTCAGGCCATTCAACCGACGATTAACCCATACCGCTAGTCAGGTGGTGCTGATGGCAGACCCGTACAGGAAAGAATCAATGAACGCGATAACCATCGAGTTTGGGGCGGCGTGCTAAGCGATATTGGACCGTTTTTTCGAGACCTAGAATCAACCGTAATAAATAAGCGAAGCAGGATTACCCATGACAACCAATTCGTACGATGAAGTGCCGTATGCCAGTTATCCGTATCCGCAGACGCATCCGGATCGGTTGGCGACGATTGCGACGTTGCTGGGGTTGCAGCCGGCAGGGTTGTCGAATTGTCGCGTGCTGGAATTGGGATGCTGTAGCGGCGGCAATTTGATTCCGATGGCCTGCCGGATGCCCGGCGCGGAGTTTGTGGGCATCGACGCGTCGGCCCGACAGATCGCCGACGGGCAGGCCGTGGTGAGCCAATTGGGGTTGACGAACATTCGGCTGATTCATCGCGACATCATGGAGATCGGCCCCGCGGACGGCCTGTTCGATTACATCATTACGCACGGCGTGTATTCGTGGGTTCCGCCGCAGGTCCAGGACAAGATTTTGTCCGTGTGTCACGACAATCTCTCGCCCCACGGTGTGGCGTACGTCAGTTACAATGTCCTACCCGGCTGGCGGATGCGGGGCATCATTCGCGATATCATGTTATTCCGCGCCCGCTGCGCAAAAATTCCCGCCGACCGGATCGACCGCGCCCGCTCCCTGGTCGGCTTCCTCGCCCGCAGCGTCTCGCAGGAGAACAATCCGTACGGCCTGCTGCTGCGTAAGGAATTGGACCAACTACAGGGCAAAGACGACGCGTATCTGTTGCACGAGTATCTGGAGGATCACAACGAGGGGCTGTATTTTTATCAGTTCATGGAACGTGCCGCCGGCAAGGGGTTGCAGTATCTTGGCGAGGCGGATTTCGGCTCAATGTCGCTTCAGAACATGCCGGAACAGGTCGAGACCGTTCTCCAGACGGTGACGAACGACGTGATAGAGTTGGAGCAATATAAGGATTTTGTCCGCAACCGCATGTTCCGGCAGACGCTCCTTTGCCATGGCGATGCGCGAATAGATCGTACGGTGTCGCCGGGGCGGCTGGGGCGATTGTTCGTGTCCTCGCCGGTCAGGCCCGAGTCGCCGATCCAGGACGTGGCGACGGCGGACAAGGTCACGTTCAAGGGGCCGACGGCGGTCACCACGACGACGAATCCGCTGATGAAAATGGCGTTGATGCTCTTGGGCGAGCGTTGGCCGTTGTCGGTACAGTTTTCGGAGTTGCTGGGGATGGCGCGTTCGCGGCTTCGGCCTGGTCCGGTGGTCGTGGGCACGCAGGGGATGGACGGCGAAGGTCGGCGTCTGGCGGAGTCGATGTTGCAGGGCTACGCCATGGGGCAGATTCATCTCTCCACGCTGCCGTCGGCCTTCACTTTGCAGGCCGGCCCGCGTCCGGCGGTTTGCCCATTGGCTCGGCTTCAGAGCACACAGGGCAATATGGTGACCAATCTGAAACACGAACTCGTGCCTCTGGACGAATTGGAACGCAACCTCCTGCGACAGCTCGACGGACAGAAAACGTTGCCGGACATCGCGGCGGCGTTGACGGAAACGGTTCTGGCGGGCGAGTTGGTCATTCGCGATCAGGACCAACCCGTGCAGGACCCACAGGCCATTCGCCAGATTTTGTCGAAATTACTGGAACCGTCACTGGCCTCGCTGGCCGCCCGTGCGATGATTCTGTCGGTACCATGATGGGCTTTCCGCCACCGCCTGCTACCGTCTGACGCCCTTGGCCAAGCGGTGCCAGACTTCCGGTCACCGAGATCGACACTGGAAGATACGCGTGAGTTGTAACCTTTGCCCGCTTCGAGAGTTACGTACTGTACGAACTCCGTTGCCAACGTGAATGTCGTGAGTTCAAGTCTCATCGCCCGCTTTTAACGCCGCTCGCGTGTTCTAACGAAAAGAACGTATCAGTCCGGTGAAGCACACCTCCCCGTTTGTTGCGTTGTCGGTGACAATGCGGTCCAAGGAGATCGCGTATGGGTACGGGCACTGGTGTGGCGAAGGGCAAGGCGCGGGATGCTACGGT
>Ga0123353_10003752_pt1 | contig 19337 bp, 17 predicted proteins | sample TergutLab28metaG_3_FD_92763 | JGI IMG/M metagenome (GOLD analysis project Ga0123353, IMG submission 92763) | Labiotermes labralis P3 segment gut microbial communities from Petit-Saut dam, French Guiana - Lab288 P3 | ecosystem: Host-associated > Arthropoda: Insects > Digestive system > Gut ... | reverse complement strand
TGCGGCAGTTCGTGGTCGTGGACGACCCGGCCGTGCTGGCCAAACTGGCGCCGCTGAACCGGGCGATGAACGGCGCCCCGGCCTGCATCGCGATTTTGGCTGAGCCCAAGGCCAGCCCGTACGGGGAATACTGGCGGCAGGACGCGTCGGCGTCGATGCAGAATATGCTGCTGGCGGCCACGGCGTTGGGGCTGGGCAGTTGCTGGATCGAAGGCGGGTTCGACCGGAACGAGACCACCATCCGCGAGATTCTCCACGTCCCGCCGACCCTCCGCGTCTGCTGCCTGATGAGCGTCGGCACCCCCGTCGAACCCGCGCAAAGGCCCGTCAAGAGCCTGCCGGGGGACGTGACGCATTACAACCGATTCGGAGAAACGGCAGCGACAAGTGACAAGTGACAAGTGACAAGAGAAGGAACATCCTGCTTATTTGTTGTTCTCGCACAAAACAATCGTTTTGAAAGACAAGACTTTCCATCGCTTGTCGCTTGTCACTGGTCGCTTGTCGCTTTCTTCACAAGGTGTTTGAGACAACTGTTTACATTCAACGCACGAGAGGCGACACATGACCAGCCGTGAGATTATCTGGAACACGCTTCGGTTCAAAAATTCCGAGCGATTGGGGCATGATTTTCCGGAGGCGTATGGGGGGTCGGACTTCGCCCACACGGGCATGGACCCGTCGCCGGACGGCCGGCCTTCCAAGGGGGTCGATGAGTGGGGGGCGGTGTGGGAGAACATGGGCACGACGCAGGTAGGGGAGGTCAAGCAGTTCCCGCTGGCGTCGTGGGACGATTGGGATACGTTGACCATTCCCGACATCACGCTCGAGTCGCGGTTTGAGCGGCTCAAGGGGGCCCGCGAGAAGGCCGGCGACAAGTTCCTGTTCGGGTACGGCGTGAGCCTGTACGAGCGGGTGCATTTCATCCGCGGGCTGGAAAACACCTGGATGGACATCTACGACGAACCGGAAAAACTCGGCAGGCTGCTGGACTTGCTGGTGGAGATGAATCTGTACGCCATCAAGCGTTACCAGGCCGAGGGCGTGGACGGTTACATTTGGCCAGACGACTGGGGGTTGCAGAACCGGCTGATGATTTCGCCGGAGAAGTGGCGGGAAATCTGGAAACCTCGCTACGCCCGCGTGTACAAAGCGGCCCACGACGCGGGTATGGCGAATTTCCTGCACAGTTGTGGCCATATTGTGGACATCCTGGACGACCTGATCGAGGCCGGTCTTGACGCGATCCACATGGACCAGCAGGAAAACATGGGCTTGGAGCTGCTGGGCCGGCGGTTCGGCGGGCGGCTGACGTTTTTCTCGGGCGTGGACATCCAGGTCGGTCTCCAGCGGTCGAACGAGGAGATTCGCCAGTATTGCCGCCGGATGGCGCAACATCTGGGCCGGCCCACCGGCGGATTGATCCCGCGCTGGTACACCGACCCCAAAGGCGCCGGTCATCGCGACGACGCCATCGCGACCATGTGCGAGGAGTTTTTGACGATTTCGCGAGAGATGTACGGAAAAGCATAGTACACTACGGCCATGTCTTCGGAGAGTGAGCAAACGCGGGAGTTGATAATTCGTCGGGACGGCCGGTATCCGGTCGAAGCCTTCATGTTTCTTCAGGAGGGCATGGCCAGGGCGGTCAAGGCGACGTATGGTGAGAAATACGCCAGTCGCCCCGGCGTTGACCGGCACGTGACGGGGCGGCAGGTGTGTCTGTCGCTTCGCGACCTGGCGTTGGAGCGTTGGGGGTTTCTCGCCCGCAACGTGCTGGCGCATTGGCGGATTCGCGCCACGGTGGATTTCGGCCACATGGTGTATCTGATGATCGAGCACGGCCTGATGCACAAGACCGACGAGGACAGCCTCGACGACTTCCGCAACGTCTACACCTTCGATGACGCCTTCGCCCCGCAGGATTGTTTCGAGTTGAAAGAATAACGTGCAGGAGAAATAACCATGTCCAAAATGTCGTCGTCGGGTTGTGTGGAAAAATCGTATGCCGCCGCCCGGTCGCGGTATGAGTCGCTGGGGGTCGATGTCGCCGGGGCCGTCGAGAAACTGGCGGCGATTCCGTTGTCAGCGCACTGCTGGCAGGGGGACGACGTTCGCGGATTCGGTTCCGGCGGGGCGCTCGACGGCGGGTTGGCGACCACGGGCAATCACCCCGGTCGGGCGAGGAACGGCGACGAAATGCGGGCCGACATGGATAAGGTCTTCTCGCTCGTCGCGGGCCCGCACCGCGTGAATCTGCACGCGATCTACGCCGAAACCGCGGGCCCGTATCCCGACCGCGACGACATCCGCCCCGAGCACTTCGCCCGGTGGATCGACTGGGCGAAGCAAAACCGGTTCGGCCTGGATTTCAACGGCACGTTTTTTTCGCATCCCAAGGCCGCCGCCGGCATGACGCTCGCCAGTCCCGACAAGGCGATCCGCGAGTTCTGGATCGGCCATGGTGTCGCCTGCCGCCGCATCGCGGCCGCCATGGGCAAGGCCGTCGGATCGCCCTGCGTTCATAACGTGTGGATTCCCGACGGCATGAAGGACGTACCCGCCGACCGCCTCGCGCCGCGCGAGCGGCTGCGGGAGTCGCTCGACCGCGTGTTCAAGCAGAAGTTCGGCAAAGACCTGGTGCTCGATGCCTGCGAGGGCAAGCTGTTCGGCATTGGGTCGGAGAGTTACGTCGTGGGGTCGCACGAGTTTTATTTCGGCTACGCGCTGGCCAACGACAAACTCGTGACCATCGACACGGGGCATTATCATCCGACCGAATCGCCCGCCGACAAGGTGTCGGCCGTGATGCTGTTCGCGAAGGAGTTGCTGCTGCACGTCAGCCGGGGAATCCGGTGGGACAGCGATCACGTGGTGGTAATGGACGACGAGTTGAAGGCGTTGGCGTGCGAGCTGGTCCGCGGCGGTTTTCTGGGGCGCACGCACATCGGCTTGGATTATTTTGACGCGAGCATCAACCGCGTCGCCGCGTGGACGATCGGCCTGCGTTCCATGCAAAAGGCCCTGCTCCAGGCGTTGCTCGAACCGGCCCGTGCCGCCGAGGCGGAGTCCGCCGGCGACTTCACCAGCCGCCTGGCCTGGCAGGAGGAAAACAAATCGCTCCCCTGGCCGGCCGTGTGGGACTATTTCTGCCTCGCGAACGACGTCCCCGTCGGCGACGCCTGGCTGACCGAAGTGAAACGACACGAACGCGAGGTGCTATCCAAACGCGGATGACCGGTTTTCGTTGCTCGACGGTGAAATCGGGCCGCCGGTTCGAGGGAACGTTTTCGTTAACTCGTTGACTCGTTAACTCGTAAATTCGGGAGCAATGGCACCAGTTAACGAGTCAACGAGTTAACGAAAACGTTCCCTCGAACCGGCGGTTTTTATTCCCCCATGCGCCACGAAATTCGAACCGTTAACGACTCCCCTGTGTTCAAAACTATGGGCGTCATGTTATGATGCTCACGCGACGATGGATTCGTTTCTTTCAACGTATCGAGGTTGGCCAATGTTTACACGTGTTCGATGGATGACGGTCGTGTTGGCGTTGATCGTGGCTGGGGGCGTCTGGGCGCAGGATTTTCCGCTGTCGCTGGACGCGCCGGACAAGGCGGAACCGCCCAAGCCGGCGGTGACGGCGGACAATCTGGACCTGAAGGCGTCGGGCATCTATCGCGGCGGCGAGTTTCAAACCGTCGATGACGCGGCCATGCGGGGGCTGTTCGGGCTGCCCGGCGTCAGACCCGGCGGATGGGGGCTGAGCGAGGCCATCCGCAACATGAAGGACGCGCCGCCCGCCCACTTTGTGGTGGCGTTTCGCAAACCGGTGGCCGTGGGGACCATCCAGTTTTCCGGTTCGCCGCGCGAGATGAAAATTCTCAAACCCGGCGCGTCGCCCGACCCCGCCAAGTCCGACGCGTGGATCGCGGTCGAGTTCGACAAGCGGCAGTCCGGCGCGTTCTCGGTCGCGCTGCCGGTGAACACCACCACCGGCGCGGTCATGTTCACCGACGAAAACGCCAACCCCTGGTCGCGCCTGGAGATGGTCAGGCTGTTCACGACGCGGCTGCACAACATCACGCCCTCCGCGCTGGCGTACGCCGAAAGCGAATACGTCGCCTACAGCCCGTTCGGCCCGCCGTTCACCCATCGGGCGGCCATCATCACCACCGGCGCGTGGGGTCATTGGCAGAACACCGGCCCCGACGCCAAAGGACGCACGCCGCGGGGGCCCGTTTCGGACGTCAGTCCCAGTTGGTTCATGCTCACGTGGAAACAGCCGCAAACCATCACGGGGTTCTGGCTGGGGGACAACTTCTCCGAACTGACGGTGCAGTATTACAGCGGGCCCGAGAGCATCAACCCCCGCGCGGGAACCGACCGGGAGTGGAGGCTCGTCCGGCAGGACATTCCCGCCTCGGCGGGCGGGCACTTCGTGACGTTCGCCAAACCGATCACGACGCGGGGGCTGCGGATCAACATTCTCAAAACCGGCAGCGGCGCGATCGCCAAACTGACCGGCGCTCACGTGTTCGTCGATCTGGGCAAAACCCCCACGCCGCCGGTGGTCGCCCAGGCAGGAGGCGACAGCGAGATGGCGCCGGTCCGCGCCCCGTACGCGTACGATTTCGACGGACTGATGACGGTCGTCATCAACGACAAGGACGGCCGGCGGGTCCGCAACCTGTTCGCGCGGGAGGAGATGACGGCGGGCAAACACGAACTGGCGTGGGACCTCAAGGACGAGGGCGGAAACACCGTGGAGTTGGGGTCGTACGAGTGGAAGTCCATCGCGGGCCCGCGGCTGGGGTTGCGGTACGAGATGACGGTGTATCCGAACGTGAGCATGAACTCGCCGGAGAATCCGCCGTGGCACACGTCGATGAGCGGTCCGGGCGGGTGGCTGGCGGATCACACGTCCAACAGCGGCGCCGCCGCCGGAGGGGAGTACGTGTTCTTCGGCGCGCCGGTGGCCGAGAGTGGCGTGTCAATGGCCATGTGCGACCTGAGCGGAAAGAAACTCTGGGCCGTTCCGGGGTTCGCGGGGTTCACCGGGGCGCAGTTCCTCGCGGCCGATAAGCAGACGGTGTTCGTGCTTTCCGACGCGGCCATCTGCGGCGGCGCGATGCACATCGACCCCACCAGCGAACTGGTCTGGGCGGTGGACATCGGCGAGCGGAAGGTTCGCGACCTGGCGCGGCTGGAACCCTCCAACACGCGAAAACGCGGTACGACGGGCATGGCGGCGTTCGACAACAAATTGTTCATCGCCGTCGGCGGGCTGGACGACTGGTTCGCCACCAGCGCCTCGCCCAGCGACGTGGACATCGAAAAGTGCTTCCCGCGTTATCCGGCCCAGCGCAAACAGCGCTACCCGATGGAAATTGTGCCCGACCCGCGGAACGATTTTATGCGGCTGTTCCGGCTGACGGGCTATCCGCCGGGCGACGAGGGGCTGAAACTGCTCGAAACCACGCCCGGAAAGTCGGGGCGGAGGCACATGATGCTCGCTTTCGCCAAGCCCGTCGCCGTCGGCAGCGTGATTCTGCCCGCGGCCATGGACGCCGACGTGAAGGTGACGCTCAGCGTCCTCAAGCCCGACGCGCCGTATCCGCCCAACCCCGGCGACGCGTCGCAGTGGCTGCCGTTCGAGGTGCAGCCGGACAAACCGTGGGACGTGGCCGTCGCGCCGAAGGGCTGCGTCACCCGCGCCTTGCGCGTGACCTTCACCCGCGGCGACGATGACTTGTTCACCGACGCCGAGGAGTCCGCCGGCGACGAATACGCCGCCGAGTTCAGCTCCGGCGACGACGGTGTGGAGTTCACCACCGACAAGCCGGACGTGGAGTTGACGCGTGGCGCGTGGGCCGGCCGAATCGAGGGGCTCAAGATCGTCGCCCGGCGGTTCGAGAACGTGGGGCGGTCCGCGAAAATTACGGTGAACTCGGGCAAAATCGGCCCCGACGGCGTGTGGGACGCCGCCCGGACAAAGCCCGTCACCAGCCGCGATCCGGGTGTGTATTGCATGACGTGGGACAAACCGCAGACGCTTCGCGGCCTGGCGATCAAGGAGGTCGACGGCCGCCGCGTCGAGATCGACGTGTTCGTCGGCGACGGCGCGATCGACCCCGCCGCCGCCGTGGACCCGGCCGGCAAAACGGGCTGGCGGAACGTCAGCACGTACACGCAATCGCTGCGAAGCGGGTACATGGGCAGTTCCAACCCGCAGGCGCAGTACATGGACGGTTACGTCGATTTCGGTTCCGACATCGCGACCCGCGCGGTGCGGCTGCGCGTGGTGTCGCCGATCCTCGACCTTGCCGGCGAGCGGTTGCTGCGGTGGGACATCGCTCGCGGAAAGGTCGATCCGACGCGCTGCCGCGTCTTCGGCGTGGCCGCGTTGACATACATCGGCGGCGAGGCGGCGTCGGCCGTCGATCCGCTGACGTACCACCGCATCGAGGTGCTCGACGGCGCGACCGGCAAGGTGGAGAAGGAGATTGCCCTTCGCCAGCCTGGCCCGATCGCCGTGAACGCCAAGGGCGAACTGTTTGCCACCAGCGGAAAGGACCTGGTCAAGGTCGACGTCGCCGGCGGAAACGTCACGACCCTGGTGGCCGGCGACCTCATCAAACCGCAGGCGATGGCCATCGACAAGGCCGGCTTGGTCTACGTCTATGACGCCGCCGCCGACCGCAAGAACATCCGCGTGTACGATGGAGCCAAAGGCCAAATGGTCCGCACCATCGGCACGCCGGGCGGCTATGTCGCCGGTCCGTGGGACCCGACGCGCCTCAACGACATCACGGGCCTGACGATCGACGCGAAGGACCAACTCTGGGCCGTCGACCGCACGTATTTCCCCAAACGCGTCAGCCGATGGACGACCGACGGAAAGTGGCAGCAGGACTTCCTGGGCAACACCTGCTACGGCGGCGCGGGCATTCTCGACGGATACGACAAAACCCGCCTGTTCTGGGGCCCGCTGGAGTTCGCCCTGGATTGGAAAACAGGCCGTTCGACGCTCAAGAACCTCACGTGGGTCGGTTCGACCCTCGCCGGTGACGTGCCGATTGAACTCAACGGGCGTCGGTACATGACGACGCGCTGGGAGGGCGGCCGGTCGTCGCAGGGCGTGGGCATCGTGTACCTGTACGAGAAGGATCATCTGAAAATGGCCGCCGCCGTCGGAAAGGCGGCCGAATTCCCTCCGCTGGCCGATCCCGACCTGCAAGGCGAGCTGATGGCGCAACTGGCAGGCCGGACGATGGCCGAGTTGAACTTCACCTGGTCCGACCGCAACGGGGACGGTCTGGTGCAGGCCGCCGAGGTGACGTTTCTGCCTCGCCAGCCCAACGACCGCGATTTCGGCGTGACGGCCTTCAACAGCGACCTGGGCGTGCAGCAGGGCACCATCCGTTACAACGTCAAGGAGTTCCTGCCCAGCGGCGTGCCCGTGTACGAGGTCAACATGTTCCCCGGCCTGCGCGGCATGACGCTCTACCGCATGGACGACGGTAATTTCCATACGATGGGCAGCAACTCCAACGAAACGCTCATGACACCCGAGGGCAAGCCCATCTGGACCTACCATGCCGAAGGCTGGACGACGCACGGATACGCCGCCGCCGGACCGTACTCGCCGGGGCAAGTCGTCGCGCAGTTCTACCTGGCCGGCCACGGAAAGGCCCACGCGGGCGACCTGGGCGAGTTTTTCGTCATCAACACCAACATGGGCAGTTGGAACCTCTGGACGGCCGACGGCATGCTGGCGAGTTGGATTTTCAACGACCAGCGGAACCCCGGTCTGCGAAACTGGAACATGCCCGAGCACGACCGCGGCATGAAGATGGACGACGTGACGATCGGCCAGGAGCATTTTAACGCGTACTTCACCCGCACGGCCGACAACAAGTATTACGCGGTGGCCGGTCACAACCACATCAGCGTGGTGGAAGTGCTGGGGATGGACAAGTTCAAGCGGCTGTCGGGCAAGCTCGAGGTGACGCCCGATGCCGTGAACAAGACGGCCTTGTGGGAGGCGTCGCGTCAGAAGGAGCAGTTGTACGACCGCACGCCGGTGATCGAGTGTTACAAGGTCAAGCAGGCCCCGCGGCTGGACGGTGACGGGTCGGACTTCGTGTCGCCTCCGGTGGAGTTCGGCACGCACAAGAACGACGGCGGGTTGGCGCGTGGGGCATCGCTTTGCGTGGCGTGGGACGATACGAATTTGTACTTGTTCTACCACGTTGCCGGCCTGGGTCCGATGCGGAATTCCGGCGAGCAGTGGGACCGGTTGTTCAAGACCGGGGCGGCCGTCGATTTGCACATCGGTGTGGACGGGGCCGCCGACCCCGCCCGGGCAACGCCGGTCGCCGGCGACAAGCGGGTGCTGATGACCTTCACCGGAAAAAACGCGGCCAAACCGACGGTCGTGCTGTACGACGCGGTCGTTCCCGGAACGCCGGCCGACCAGGCGTGGAAGGCCGTCAGCCCGATCAGCAGCGTCTCGTTCGACCGCGTTCGCGTGCTGGAGAACGCCCGGCTGGCCCTTCGCGAAGCCGGCGATTACTACTACTCCGTGGCGGCGTCGATTCCGCTGAGCGACCTGGGGCTCAAACCGGCCGAGAATATGCGGCTGAAACTCGACTGGGGCGTGATCGTCACCGACTCCAGCGGCAACAGCGTGATGCGACGTTCGTACTGGGCCAATCAGGCCACCTCGATCATCGCCGACGTGCCCAGCGAAGCCCGCCTCCACCCGGACCTGTGGGGCTGGGCGCTCTTCCACGAAGGCGCCCGCCGCGACGCCGCCACCATGACCGACCTCATCGGCGACGAGGGCAAACTCAACCCCATGGGCGGCGGCAGCAACGACGATCCGCTGCTGAAGGATTTCGGCGATGAGTTGAGGGAACGGTAGCCCATGACGTCTCACGAACGAGGCAAGGATTATCCGTGTTCCGTCGACTCATTGAATTCGCGATGCAGTGAGTGAATGTTGATCGCCTTTGCTTCTCGCTGCCACGCGATGAACGCATTGGGCAGGAGCGTTCCTTCCAGCCGCGAATCGAACGTGAACGGCTGGAATGGGCCCAGGGCAATGTGGCGAGATTTGACGAGTTTGTGAAAATCGCAATGAAGTGGGTTGAGCAGGTAATTGAAATCCGAGGGCGAGAGGGAACTTGGTACTCGCAATACGGGCGACGCGGTTTTTCTGGACCATACCACATCGTCCAGATTGCGCGTGCTCTTTGCCCATTCATCACCCAACCCCTGCGTGCTCTTTGGCCAAGAGGATTGGCGCCAATCGTGGGGCAGGTCGGATTCCATGATGTTGGATATGAGGTGTTCGGCCATTTCAACACGAGAAACACCGAGGTCCAATTCGGTCAGACGTTCCTGTGACACGTTGACCAGTACTTCGAATTGCGCCAACGCGAAGGTGTCGGAAAGATAGACTATTGGAACACCTTTACTGTTCCACCGACCTCCGGTACGGCTGCTTCCGACGCCGTTGAATGCGAGAGGAATACCGTTGGCTTCGGTGTTCCAGAACATGCGTTGAGCGATTCGCCAAGCAACGATCATGCGAGTGTCCCGTACGCGATGCGACCGATGTGATCCATCACCTCCTGAATGCCTTCGTCGGTTTGGGCCACTTCAATCGGAGATTTTCCGCCCAGACCGCGGGCCGGAAAATAGATGAAATCCCACGCCGCGTCGGTGCTTCCGTTGAACAGTTCCACGGCCGCTTCATACACCTGCCGCGGACAGGGCAGTCGCTTGGTTTTGGGAGTGTCCGGCGGTTTCACCATGCCTGTGACCGCTCGTTCGCGCTCGAGCAGCGCAATCTTTTCTTCAAGGCTCTTGACCCGTTCGGAGAGTTCTCTGACGCTCGGTTGTCGTGGAGCGTTCTTGGGTTTTGTCGGGACGGCGGGCGTCTGTTGCCGTTGTCGGCGGGCTTTGGCGGGTCGATCTGTTTGTAACTGTCTGGTTAAACGGGTCATTGACGTCCTCTGCTTGGCTGAGTGCTTCTTCATAAGGCATTTTACGATGTTATGTTGCAGAGGCAATGGCAAAAACGGGCGTGGCTGCCGTTCATCGCATGAACCACATTTCCCGGTAGGTCGGCAGGGGCCAGTGGGCGTCGTCGAGAAGGGTTTCGAGTTTATCGGCGGCGGTTCGGACGGCGGTCATGGCGGGCAGGACCGTGTCTCGCATGTAGCGGGCGCGGTCGGTGGCCTTGTTGTGTTCGGTCTTTCCGGGCGGTGGTTGGGCGATGGCGTCGTCCAATCTCCGCGTGGCGGCTCGCAGGGCGGAGGTGGTGGCGATCAACTCGTGCAGCAGCGAGGTCTGTTCGGTGTTTTCGGCGTCGAGGGCGGCCGCCTTGGCGGTGGTGATGGCTTGGGCGACTTCGGTTTGGTATCGCAGGGCGGCCGGGAGGACCATCGTGCGGGCCATCAGGGCCAGGGTTTGGGCCTCGATGTGCACGTCTTTGATGTAGCGTTGGAGCAGGATTTCCTGGCGGCTGTGCAGTTCGCGTTTGCTGTACACGCCGTGGCGCGTGAACAGGTCCACGCTCGACTTGGCCGTCACCAGATCGTACGACTCCACGCTGTCGGCATATCGCGGCAGGCGGTGGCGGGCGGCCTTGGCGTGCCAGATCGTGCTGTAATTGTCGCCCTTGAACAGCACCGGCCTGAAGTCGTGGGCCATCTTCTCCAGCAGTTCCTGAAGGGCCTGATTGAACTCCCTGCCGCCGTCGCGGGTTCGTTCCAACTCGTCGGCGACGAACTCCAGGCTTTCGGCCACGATCGTGTTCAGCACGGTCGTCGAGTCCGCGACCGACTGGCTGGCCCCGACGGCCCGGAACTCGAACTTGTTGCCCGTGAACGCGAACGGGCTGGTGCGGTTGCGGTCGCTGGCGTCGCGGGGCAGCTTGGGCAAAACGCTCACGCCGACCTGAATGTCGTCGATTTGCTGGGATTTTTTGTAATCGTGGAGACTGAAGTCGCCGGCGTGTTTCTTCGACTGCCACGCCAGACGGATCATCACGTCGTGGAGCTGCTCGCCGAGGAACACGCTCAGCACGGCCGGCGGGGCCTCGTGGGCGCCCAACCGATGATCGTTCCCCGCCGTCGCCACGCTCATCCGCAGCAAGCCCGCGTACTTGAACACGGCCCGGCAGGCGGCGGCACAAAACGTCAAAAACTGGGCGTTCGCGTGCGGCGTGTCACCGGGACTGAGCAGGTTTTCGCCCTCGTCGGTCATCATCGACCAGTTGTTATGCTTGCCCGACCCGTTGACGCCCGCGAACGGTTTTTCGTGCAGCAGGCACGCCAGACCGTAATGACCGGCCACGCGCTTGAGCATCTCCATCACGACCATCTGATGGTCGGTGGCCAGGTTGGCGGTTTCGAACAGCGGGGCGAGCTCGTATTGCCCCGGAGCGGCCTCGTTGTGGCGGGTCTTCACGGGCACGCCCAGCCGCATCAACTCGTACTCCATCTCGGCCATGAACGCCAGCACGCGCTCGGGGATCGCACCGAAGTATTGATCCTCAAGCTCCTGCCCCTTCGGAGGCCGGGCGCCCAGCAGCGTTCTGCCGCAGGTGAGCAAATCCGGGCGGGCGTAGAAAAAGTGCTTGTCGATGAGAAAATACTCCTGCTCCGCGCCCAGCGTGGTGAGCACCCGCTTGACCGTGGTGTTTCCGAACAGCCGCAGCACGCGGAGGGCCTGCTTGTTGAGGGCCTCCATCGAGCGGAGCAGCGGGGTTTTCTTGTCGAGGGCGTCTCCGGTCCAACTGACGAACATGGTGGGAATGACCAGCGTCGCGCCGTTGGGGTTGTCGAGAATGAAGGCCGGGCTGGACGGGTCCCAGGCCGTGTATCCGCGGGCCTCGAAGGTGGCCCGCAATCCGCCCGAGGGCAGGCTGGAGGCGTCGCCCTCCCCGCGGACGAGTTCCTTTCCGCTGAATTCGGCCAGCGCTCCGCCGTCGGGCGTGGGGGCGATGAAACTGTCGTGCTTCTCCGCCGTCAGCCCGGTCATCGGCAGGAACCAGTGGCAAAAGTGCGTCGCGCCGTGCTCGATGGCCCAGTCCTTCATCGCCACCGCGACGGCATCGGCGATGGACCGGTCCAGCCCTTCGCCGGCGCCGGCATGGACGCATTTCTGAAGGGCGTCGAACACATGCATCGGCAGCCGCTCCCGCTGCACCCGCTCGCTGAACACGTGCTCGCCGTACACCTCGCAGAACGGCTTGGTGACGTAGTTCACCTTGCCGCCCGCCGGCTGATAACTGACAATACGGTTCACCGCCGCCTGCCGCCAATTCATCGCGCTCATTCGAAAATCCTTCTCATCCCACCCGCTTGTTGGACGGAACCGCCGCTTTCCGCCCCACTTTACGCGGCTTCGTCGATTCAGCCGTTGGTTTCACGCCCAGTGAGCTCATCACGTCGGCGAGAGTGATCACATTCGGATCGCCGCCTTCTTGGAGAGCCCGGTACAGTTGCTTGCGGCTAATACCTGCCCTTTTGGCAATTTCTGTCATGCTGCGTGCCTTGGCAACATGGCCGATTGCCATCGCAATCCCCTCCGGGTCGCCCTCTTCAAACACAACGGACAAATACATCGCAATCTCTTCTTCCGTGTCCAATAATTCGGAAGTGTCCCATGGTGTTGTTTTCATTCTTCACGCTCCTGTGCTCACCGCATATTCTCCGCCAGGATCATCTCCAACTCGCCGCGGTGGTTTTCGGGGTCGTAGTAGCAGTCGAGTATCCGTTCGAACGGGAGGCGTGAGAGGCGCTGGTTCATGATCTCCAGCACGCGGATGTTGTTTTTGACGGCCTGGACGGGCGACATGCGCTCGGGGTTGATGTCGATGCCGATGAACTGCCGGAACCCGGCCATTTTGAGCGCCAGCAGGCCCGCCTCGGCCTGGTCCCACTCGACGACGCCGGTGTTGAGGTCCTGGTCGTAGTTGCCCAGCGGCTGGCTGTTGAAGTGCGGGTGCGACATGCGCCCTTCGCGGCAGATTCGGGCGAACACGAACGGCACGTCCTCGTACCCCATGCGGATGTGTCCGATCTCCGGCTGCATGCCGACCAGGCAGAACCCGTCGGCGAGCAGTTTGCGGTTGACGGGGTTTTTCAACCTGGCCTCGACGTCGCGGGCGAGCAGCAGGGCGTCGGCGGAGGTTCGGTAGATGTTGTTGGGGATGGGTTCGCAGGGTTTGGACTCGACGCGCACCATGACGCCGGGCACTTCGTCCATCGCGTCGGCGAGGGCGCCCTCGAAGTTTTCCCACATTTGGGCGAACGGATGGCCGTAGGGGTAGGTGTATCCGTCGATGCCCGGCCAAAGGCCAACGGCGTCGGCGTCGGCCTTTTGGACGAGTTTGAGGGCTTCGACGATTTTCTTCGTGGCGCTGTCGCGGACTTTGCTGACCGGGTGCGACAGCGAGCCGAACTCGAATTCCTTGTCGTGAAAGGCCGTTCCGCCGATCTGCGTGATGCCGATGCCGGTGTCCTTCCGCAGTTGTTGATACAGCGGCAGATTTTCCTCGTTGATCTCCCAGCCGATGTGTCCCTCGACGGCCTTTACGCCGGCGTCGGCGAGTTCGTAGATCATCTCGATGCGCCGCTCGATGGGGGTGGTTTCGCCGTATTTTTCATGAAACCGGCTGCCGGCCGCGGAGAGATACCACATGCCGACGCACGGCTTGATGTCCAGTTTGAAACTCTTGAGGTGTTGAAGCATCGCCTCCCGGCCGCGGAAGGTTTTCTGGTAGCGCAAATCCTGTAAGGCCATGTTGGTTTACTCCTTTTTCGACCCAGTCGTTTGTTTGATGAAACAGACGTTTTCCGCCTCGTTTTCCGCGGCTTTTCCGGTTGGGCCGTCAGTTGCCCATAGCCCAAATTTGATGGCTGTTCGGAACTCAAGGTTGACGCGCATGATCCGTTTTTTCACTCGCGCTTGCAACAATGCGAAAGTGGTATTTTTTGGCGGCACGTTCGGCGATGTCATTTATCCGTTTGGCGCGCTGTGCCGGCGTCATGTTTTTGGTTTCCTCGTAAATTTTCAGCCGGATGCGGTTGATTTCCTGTTCAATTGTGTTAGGCGTTTTCATCTTCGGTAACCTCCATCGGAGAAATTATTTCAATCGGTCGATACCCACGCAGGACATTTACCGCGCGTGTCATCCGCTCGGTTTTCACTTTCACGATATGTTGAAAATTCATGCTGATGATGAAGTCCAAATCATTCACGGCAGCCACGGCGATATGAACTCCGTCCATTCTGTGTTTTAGCGGGATAATCCCTTCTTCGACATACATGTCGGCCAATTTTTCCGTTTCCTCGCAGACACGCAATACGGTAATGTCATACGTATCAATAAGCGACAACATCAAGGCCTGTTTTTCGGCGGGCGCTTCCATAAGTTCGTCGACGACAGCACCCGACGTAAACGCTTCATACTTTCCCGCGGCGATTTCCTTGAACAAACGCACGGTATCGGCGTAGGCGTCTCTGTCCTTGTCAAAGTAATAATTGAACAAGGTTGTTTCCAAGTATATCTTCACCCTTCTCATTGTAACCCGCCTATGTAACGTTTCCTATTCCGGGCGTGGCAAAGACGCCCAAGTTCACGATCCTAACCAATTGTTGAAAATTTTTCAACGCGCCGTTTGCGCCGATGGCGCCGACCGCGACCGCGCCGGCGGCGTTTCCGTGGCGGGCGCAGGCGATGGGCGGCAGGCCTCGGGTGTGGGCGGCGAGATAGCCGGAGACGAAAGCGTCGCCGGCACCGGTGGTGTCGACGACCTCGGCACGGTAGGCCGGCAGGCGCACGCAATGGTTGCCGGTCAGTATCAGACAGCCGGCGGGGCCCAGTTTGACGACCACCGTTTCGCAGCCCAACTCGCGAAACCGCCGGGCGGCCTGTTCGGGGTCGCTCGTGCCTGTGAGGCCCAGTGCCTGCCCCTGGCTGGGGATGAACAACGAAAGGTGCGGCAGGGCGGGGCGTAATGTGTCCATGTGGGCGGGCGTCAGGTCGGTGGTGACATCCAGCACGGTGAACAGGCCGTGCGTTTTCGCCCGCTCGAACAGCGTGGCCAGGCCCGCGGTTGCGTTGTCGATTCCCGGCAAATCGAACGCGCTGCCCAGGTAAAACACGTCGTAGCCGGACAGGCGGCGGTCGGTGACGTCCTCGGGCGTCATGGCGTGGCAGGCGCCTTTGTACGAGAAGAAACTGCGTTCGCCGTCGGGGTGGATGGCCACGATGCTCGCCGAGGTGCGGGCGTCGCGGCGGACGATGATGCCGTCGGCGATGGAACGCGACCGCGCCTGGTTCAGCAGCCAGCCGCCCAGTTCGTCATCGCCGACGCGGGTGACGAGCGAAACCCCCACGCCCATCGCCGCCAGATTGCAGGCGACGTTATACGCGTCCCCGCCGCCGGCGAGAACGATCTGCTCCACGGCCGTGGTGTCGCTGGCCAGCGAATCGGGCGTCACGGGCTTGACCAGAATGTCGCAAACGGCCAGACCGGCACATAGCACTTTCATAGGAACCGCTCGTTACTTTTTGACGGTCAGGATTGACGCACCGGATGATCCGTCTTTTTGTCCGCGCGTTCAACGCGAGTAATGTGGTATTTCGCGGCGATAGCTTCGGCGATTTTGTTCGTCCATTGCACGCGCTGCTCCGGTGTCATGTCTTTTGTCTCTTCGTAAATCTCAAGTCGGATGCGGTCGATTTCATCTTCGATTGTGTTAGGCGTTTTCATCTTCGACAACCTCCATGGGCGAAATAATTTTGATTGGACGATAGCCGTTCAATACGTTTACTGCATGTACCATCTGTTCGGTTCTCACCTTCACAAGATGGCGGAAGTTCATGCTGATGATGAAGTCCAGATCATTCACGGTAGCCACGGCGATATGAACTCCATCTGTTCGGTATTTTCGCGGGACGATCCCTCCCGCGATATACGTGTCAGCCAGGGTTTCTGCTTCCTGGTCGACGTACAGAGCCGAAATGCGATACTCACTGACAAGTGCCAGCATCGCGGCTTGCTTCTCGGCAGGCGCTTTTTCCAGTTCCCGGAGCACGGCGTCCGACGTAAACGCCTCATATTTTCCCGCGGCGATTTCTTTGAACAATTTCACGGTATCGGCGTGGGCGTCTCGGTCCTTGTCAAAGTAATAATTGAACAAGGTCGTTTCTAAATAGATTTTTGGCTTTCTCATGGTCATGCGCTTACGTTCGCTTTCAGGCCTTCATCGTCCTTACATTATACGATCATGCGTCAAAAACAGGCATCCTTTTCGGTTACGCGTCGCGGCCGAGGAACAACTGGAACTTCTTTTTCACCAGTTCCTTTGCGCGGGCCTGGCCGATGCCGAACAGGCCCGGCGCGTTGCATTTGAACGTGGGCGATGCCTGGGCGTCCGTGTAGCCCTGGCCGAAGGCGGCGATGAACTCGGTGCAGATGTTAATCTTCGCCACGCCGTGACGAATCGACTCAGCCACCTTGTCCTCCGGCGTGCCGCTACCGCCGTGAAGCACCAACGGAAGCGACACCCGTGCGGCGATCTCCGCCAGCCGCTCAATATTGATCTTCGGCGTCGTCTTGTAAAACCCGTGTGCCGTGCCGATGGCGACGGCCAAGGCGTCGATCTCCGTCGCGGCCACGAACTGCACCGCCTCGTCCGGGTTGGTGTGCAGTTCCTCGGCGTTGTTCACGTGCCCCTCATTGCCGGCCAATTTGCCCAGTTCCGCCTCCACCGACGCACCGTACCGTCTCGCCGCCTCCACCACGCGCTGCGTCAACCGAATGTTCTCGGCCAGCGGCAACGCCGAACCGTCGATCATCACGGAGGTGAATCCCGCGTCCAGCCCGCGGAGCACCTCGTCGTACGTCGGGGCGTGATCCACGTGCAGCGCCACGCCCAGGGGCGACCGCGCCGCGGCCATTTCCGCGATTTTTCGGGCGTTTTCATAACCGCCCATGTAATCGCGCTCCAGATCGCCCACCTGCAAAATCACGTCGCTGTTCATCGCCGCCGCCGTTTCCACGGCCGCAAAGGCCGAGTCCAACGACCAAAACTCAAACGCTCCGACGGCGTATTTGTTTGCGCGGGCTTTCGTCAGCATGTCTTTCATCGTTACGAGCATATGGGAGAGTGTTCCTTTCTTGTGGCGCGGGCGAGACGCCCGCGTGTCGCGAGGGCTTCCAGCCCTCGCAAGCCGTTCCGCACGGCTGGCGTAGTAAAGAATGTCAAGGTTTTCGCGCAGTCTTGCGCGGGCTGGAAGCCCGCGAGACGCGCGGGCGAGACGCCCGCGTCACGGGAAAAACCGCACGTTTTTCGCCGTTTCGAACAGCGCCACGATGTTTTCCGGCGGCGTGTTGGCCTGGATGTTGTGCACGTTGGCGCATACGTACCCGCCGCCCCGGCCGAGAATGGCGGTGTTTTTCGCCGTCTCGGCCCGGACGGCCTCCGGCGTGCCGAAGGGAACGGTTTTCTGCGGGTCGGCCGCCCCGCCCCAGAAGACCAGCCGGCGGCCGTACTTCGCTTTCAGCGTCGCGGGGTCCATGTTCGCCGAGGACACCTGGATTGGGTTCAAAATGTCGAACCCCGCGTCGATGAAATCCTCGATGAACGGCTCCACGCAGCCGCAACTGTGGCAGAACGTCTTCCAGCCGGTGTTTTGATGCACCCAGTCGTTCATCCGCCGATGGAACCCCTTGTAAAACTCGCGATACACGTCCGGCGAAACCAGAGGCCCGTGCTGCGTGCCGAAGTCCGTCGCGTTGATCGCGATCACGTGCACCCGCTCGCCGACGGCCTGGCGGTACAACTCCAGATTCGTCATGCCCATCTCGGTCTGCATCGCGAAACAGTCCATGACGTACGCCGGCCGCTCGTGGTGGGCGATCATCCAGTCCTCGATGTTGCGGATGCCCGGCGGGTTGTCCAGCCAGGCGCCGCCGAGCTGGAAAAAGTCGCCCAGACAGCCGGGGAACAGCGTGCCGAAAACGGCGCAGCCCGTTTCGTCGAACAGCCGCCGCGAGTCCCGCTCCAGCCGGCGGCAGGCGGATTCGTCCAGCGGCGAGAAATCGTTCGCGTAGTCCGCGCGGGCGTCGAACGCATGGCCGTCCAGGTTTCGCTGACGCGGAAGGTTGTCGAAAAAGAATCCGCCAGCCGGCATCTTCAGGCTTGGCGATTTCGTCACGTCGCCGCCGAGGGGATACGCGTACACGGCGCCGTCCTCGCCCACGGTGGTGTTGAATCCGACAGCCACGTTCACCCGCGTGCCATCGGGAAGCGTCCACGGTTTCCACCGATCGTTACGATAACCGAACGGCGAATTCGGCGTGGCCAGGCCGACGACGTCGATGCCCAAGGCCCGCCGAACGTCCGCGTCCACCTCGCCGAGCATCATGGCCGGGTCGGGAACGGTGATGGTGCGCTCGGGCAGCCCGAGCGTTCTCCGCAGCCGCCGGAGCGTGCTGTGATGAATGCCCGAAACGCCCGACGTGCCCAGGTCCAGCGGAATCCGGTCCGGCTGAACGTGATTGATGGCCGCGATCACTCGTTCCCGCGATGTCATGGTCATGTTTACTCCAGCGTGTCGTCATGGCCGGGCGGCGGGGGGCAGGCCCGGCGGATGTGGGGGACGACGGCGGGGGGGACGAGTTTGGAGACGTCGCCGCCCATCGAGGCGATCTGTTTGATGAGCGTCGAGGAGGTGAACGCGAACTGCGGCGAGGTCATGATGAACACGGTTTCGACGTCGGCCACCGCGCGGTTGGTCAGCGCGATCTGGAGTTCGTACTGGAGGTCGCTGCTGTTTCGAATGCCTCGCAGAATGGCGGCCGCCCCGACCCGCCGGGCGTAATCGACGGTCAGCCCCTCGAACTCCTCGACGCGGACGTTGGGCAGGTCGGCCAGCACGTCGTGAAGAATCTCCCGCCGCTCGGCCGCCGTCAGCAGGGCGGTCTTGAGCGGATTCTTCCCGACGGCGACGATGATCTCGTCGAACAAGGCCGAGCCACGCCGAATCACGTCCACGTGCCCGAGGGTGACGGGATCAAACATGCCGGGAAAAATGGCGAGCCGTTTGTGGTCCATGTATGCTCCAAACGTAGCACGGGCGTCCCGCCCGTGAGTCGCATGGGCGTCTCGCCCATGCAACGTGGCCTCGGAAGGATCGCTGTGAAATCGGCGTGGGCGGCGGCGGTTTCGCGACATGAAACTCCCGCCAACCTCGCCACGGGCGAGACGCCCGTGGGACTCATGGGCGAGACGCCCATGCTACG
>Ga0123353_10003750_pt1 | contig 19342 bp, 15 predicted proteins | sample TergutLab28metaG_3_FD_92763 | JGI IMG/M metagenome (GOLD analysis project Ga0123353, IMG submission 92763) | Labiotermes labralis P3 segment gut microbial communities from Petit-Saut dam, French Guiana - Lab288 P3 | ecosystem: Host-associated > Arthropoda: Insects > Digestive system > Gut ... | reverse complement strand
GGATTTGTTTGATGAATCAGCTGATCAAAAACAACATAGAGATTACGACCCTCAACCGCAATTCCGTGTCCCTTTGGTTCAACATCGATAACAACAACAGGTAGGGGAACTTCTCCGGTAGAAAAGGTCCATACCGTGTTGGGATAGGCACCACCAGGTCCAGTACCGTGGGGATACATGATTTCGCCTAAGCCATCACGAAAACCTGATGCTACGACGGTATGCACAACACCTGATACAGCAAGATTAAGGTCTGCACTAAAGACCGAATTGGGAACCGTTACTCCCTGGACAACACCACTTGACCAGCTGCCATTTGCGACATCTACCGTAGCACCATTATTAATATCGATTGTGCCCAAAGACGCAGGATCAGTACGCATTTGCCGGTCAAAGCGTATGATGATATGTGGCGTGTTGGCAGGAGTTACGTTTTGTCTGCCACTGTAGGGTGTCGTCGCACTGCCAGCACTGCCTGCAGCAGGCAGCCAGTTAGTAGCACTTTGCGGAATAGGTGACGCTGCTATTCTCCAGGGAATCCAGTTGTTGGTACCAAAACCCTGCTGAGTAGATGGTGAGGTGATTCCTTTGCCGAGTTGACCATTGCTATTCAGGCCCCATGACCAGAAAGTGCCGTCTGTTCTCATGCCGAGAGAATAACTGCCGTTAGCAGCATCAGCCAAGAGCCAATCAGTTGCCGTACCTACCTGTGCCGGTGTCAATTGATTGCCTGCTACCGTACCCAGTCCTGTTCTGCCATTGTTGTTCCATCCCCATGACCAGAGCGTGCCGTCTGATCTGATGGCAAGAGAATGCTCCCATCCTGCAGATACCGCTGTCCAGTTAGTCGCCGTACCTACTTGTGCCGGTGTTGTTTGAATGCCTGTGTCAGTACCGAGTCCTGTTCTGCCCATTGCGTTATTTCCCCACGCCCAGAGGGTGCCATCTGATCTGATAGCAAGGGAATAATTATTTCCTGCGGACACCTGTGTCCAGTTAGTGGCAGTCCCTACCTGTGCTGGTGTTGTTTGATTGCCTGTGCCAGTGCCGAGTCCTGTTCTGCCATTTCCGTTAAGTCCCCATGCCCAGAGCGTACCATCTGATCTGATGGCAAGAGAGTGGAATTCCCCTGCAGACACTGCTGCCCAGTTAGTTGCCGTACCTACCTGTGCCGGTGTTGTTGCTGACGCACCGAGTCCTGTTTGGCCTTGTGAGTTACTTCCCCATGCCCAGAGGGTACCATCTGATCTGATGGCAAGAGAATACTCCCATCCTGCAGACACCTGTGTCCAGTTAGTTGCCGTACCTACTTGTGCCGGTGTTAGTTGAATGCCTGTTGCAATGCCGAATCCTGTTCTGCCATTTCCGTTCCATCCCCATGACCAGATTGTACCGTCATCTTTGATGGCAAGGGAGTGGACAGGTCCTGCAGACACCTGTGTCCAGTTAGTTGCCGTACCTACCTGTGCTGGTGTCAATTGAATGGTTGCTATCGCACCCAGTCCTGTTCTGCCATTTTCGATAGCTCCCCATGCCCAGAGCGTACCATCTGCTGCAATGGCAAGGGAGTGAATATTTCCTGCAGAAAAGCTTGTTGCTTCTGGTCGAATAGCAAAAGGATCAAAAGATGATATTCCCGTTCCCAGCACGGCAGAGCCGTCAGGTGCAGAAAAGGTATCGCCTGCAGAAAGGATTCCTGCTACCTGTGTTGTTATTGGTTCAAGCACTGACTGAACTGCCGCCGAATTCGCTGCTGCTATAAAGGGAAGTGCCAGAAGAAGAATCGCTGCCAGTAGCAGCGCTAGCTTAGGTTTTCTGGAGAGCCCCCCCCCCCCGTGGGATTTTGGCGTTCTGGCGGTCATGGCAGTCCTCGCTTTATCTCAATGGCATCTGTCATCTGCATAGTACAGTCATTTCATGTACAACAGCACCATACTCTGGTGTAGGAAAAATTATAGCACGCTGGTCGTACTCTCTCAAAATGTTCATGATTGGTGAAAATTACGCCGTTATCTGCTGCATGGCTGCTGCGGTGACCTCTTTTAGTACGAAAGGGTAATCCAAATTGTGTTCCCGCGCAATCCTCGCTATGTCTTCATGTTCTGGACGTGCTCTGCCGTTTGCTACTTTTACCTGGACTGATCCCCAGGGGGTGTCAATGGTGACGCTGTCGCGGTCGCTCACATAGCGTGGTTGCAGACTGACGCGCACACCCAGGGTGCCCGTTAGCTTCATCATACGTGCTGCGAAATGTTCTGCTTGCTGCGGCGTCGTCAAAACACAGAAGGTCAGGGCGGCGCGGCTTTTTTTCATGGCGATGGGAATGACCCAGACATCAAGGGCACCCTCTGCCAGCAACTGTTCACCGGCAAAGGCCACGGCTTCGGGGGCAATGTGGTCAATGTTGGTTTCTAGCAACACCGTGTCTTGCGCGGCAATGGTGTTGGGTAGGGTTTCTGCGTCTGCAACACCCAGCAACAGACGGCAGATGTTGGGTTGCCCAATGTCGCGTGTGCCTGCTCCGTAGCCAACAGCACATGCTGTCAGCGGAGGTACCGCACCAAAACCGTCAACGAGCTGCAGTAGTGCCGCACCCGTTGGTGTCGTCAGCTCGCCTGTGGCACTGCTCATTGTTGTGGGAATCCCCAGCAGCAAAGCAGCCGTCGCTGGTGCCGGCACAGGCACAATACCATGCTGTGTCTTTACACTGCCACTACCCAGCGCAGGTGGCGTTGCGTACAGCTGCCTGATGTTCAGCGCGTCAAGTGCTGCGCAGCTTCCCACAATGTCGATGATAGAATCTGCTGCCCCCAGTTCATGAAAATGGACGTCCTCGACTGCTGTTTGATGAATCTGCGCCTCGACCTGGGCGAGCTTTGTAAAGACCTGCAGTGCGTTTTCGCGCGCCGGGACAGAAAGCAGATCTGTCGGCACTGCTTTAATACTTGCAGAAATGTCGGTCCAGCTGCGTGCAGCAGCCTGTGCGTCTGGCGTCGCGCCTTCTATGACTGTTGTGACCGTAACAGCAGTCGCTTTAATGTCGTAGCTGCTAGTTGTGCTGACTAAGACCTGCGCTTCGGGGGTGAGTGTAGCTGCCAACTCTGCTAGATTAGCTGCTGTAAACGCGCCCGTTTGCGTACCCACGTCAAGCAAAGCACCTAAAAATTTGTCGCCAGAAAGCCCCGACGAGCAATCGATGTGTGCGATACGTACTTTTGATGTGCTGCTGTTACTGGTCGTACTCGCCATACTCATACTAATCCAGCCACGCCGGCGCGTTAATCCTGCTTGCCACGACCGCCGCACCAAAACCGTTGTTAATATTGACCACGCTAATCCCCCCCGAGCACGAATTCAGCATCGTCAGCAGGGGCGCAACTCCTTCAAAGTTTGCACCATAACCAATGCTGGTGGGAACGGCAATCACCGGCACCTTGACCAGTCCAGCAATCAGAATAGGGAGCGCCCCCTCCATACCAGCAACAGCAATAATGACCCGACCGTCGTGCAGCGTGTCGGTGTGTTCAAGCGCACGGTGAACACCGGCAACACCAATGTCGTAGAGGCGCGTGACACGCGCACCGTGCAGTTCTGCGGTAATGGCTGCTTCTTCGGCAACAGGAAAGTCTGCCGTACCACCCGTTGCCACAACAATATGTCCGGTGCCGCGCGTTTGCTGCCCGTCCTTTTGTGCCACAATCAAGCGCGCCTCTGCGTGATAGACTGCCATAGGCAGCAACTGCTGAGTCGCAGCAAAATGCTGCGGATCTGCCAGAGTAGCAAGCACCGTTGCGTTGCGACTGAACAGTTCACTGGCAATGCGCGCGACTTGTTCGGGTGTTTTGCCTAGAGAAAAGATGACTTCAGGAAAGCCGCAGCGATTTTCTCGGTCGAGATCAAGACGAGCATCGACCACACCAGTAACACCCAGCGATTCAAGCGTTTTTTCGCTGGACGTATCTTTAATGGACGTGCTCTGCCGCTTATTGTTTTTGCTGCTGCTGTCTTTCATGACAGTCAGTGTATCACGGCGCGCCGTGCTGCTGACTGAAGTGAGTCATAAGAAAACCGCCCACAAGAAAACCCGTCCGGGACAATCCACAGACGGGTTTAGCTTGTTAGTTGGTAAGGCGGGTTATTTCTTTGAAGGAAGAATTTTGCAAACAGTTGTGCCACAGGTGGGGCACTTGCCCTTTAGAATGGGGCGACCATTTTTCATGGTTTCTTCTTTGGCATCGACCATATTTCTTTTCGCCTTGCACTTTACGCAATATGCTTCTGACATTTGTTCATGCCTCCTCGGTACCTCACTCACAACCAGATGCACCATGCACCTGATTTTGTCCTAAGACCGTTCCCTCCAAAACGTTTTACACACGTTTTCGCAGAGAAACTTAATCTGCCCCACATATACTGACACGAAACTGCGCATTTGTCACGCTCTGCGCAGGCATTTTTCCACAAAAACGGGAAAGAAACACCAAAATTAGCCCTCCAAGCAAGAAAAACACCATCCAAAGTATGCCAGCCGCCTGCCAGTAGTGCTCGGGGAAAGTCGAAATAACCAGCGTCGTCGTGTAAAACTCCCAGTTTCCCTGAGGGAAGAGTAGCTGATGAAACAGGTCAAATGCCGGATCAAAAGCACGCAGTAAAACAGCCAGACCAACAAGCGGCAGAGCAAAGCAACTGATCCCCGCTGCCAGCAAACTACGCCGTGCAAAGCGTGTTTTGTAGGTCAGACCCAAGACAAGCATTGCTGCAGCACCCACTACATAGGTCAAAAGTAACGAGCCACCCAGCAAAATACGCACGTCAGTCAGATGCGACAGTTCATCGGGAGAAAAGCTGTCCAGCTGCAGGGTTGCAAGGTCTGCTGCACTCGGCTGCAGGGTAAAAGCCGTCTCGAAAGGCAGAATAGTCACATAACGCAGAGTCTGAGTAGCAACATTTTGATAGGCCTGCAGTTCTTTTGGACTGCTGTCAGAATGCGCAAAGGCAAGCAGCTGCATGTTCACTGGCTGAAACGACACCAAGGCAAGCGAAGCACCCAAACAGGTCACAACCAGCAGCAGACAAAACGCTGCGATGGCAACAATTTCTGCAGCCAGACGCAGGTGGCGATTCTCCCAGAAAGAGAGCTTGCCCTGCTGGTGAGACCGCCGGCGCGCAGTCAAGGTCAGACTCTCTCAGGCTTCCCGGATGATGCTACAGACAAAGCTCGCGACCTCGTCAATCTTGCTGCTGTCAAGACGGGCAGCCGTGTCCTGCACAGAACAGTCCGCAAAGGGGATGCCTTTGTCGGCAAGGCGCGTAATGGTTACTGCCTTTCTGCCCGCCGCCAAAAGGGGACCGGCGTCACTTATCAGTGCTTTTTTCTTCCAGGCACCAATGCGCAGGTTCGATTCGCGCGACAGACGGCGAATCATGCTAGTCAGACGCGCACTACTGGGATAGGTTCTGCCAAAGCTCTCTTTGCTTGACCAGTACAAATCCCCTGCTGCCAGCGAGCTTAGATTGATAAACAAGCCATCTCGCACCTGATCGCCATAGTCTTGGATAAAGGCGCGTGCGCCACTGCAGGCAGCAAAATGCGCGCCCGTTGCCACAAACCACACTTCCTTTTCTTTGAGGTCAAGGTCGACCGAATCAAGAACTTTTCTGCGAATACGCGCCGCCTCGGCAGAGGCGTAAGAGTCATCTTCGATGGGGTCATCACCAGCAAAGCCGCTTTTCCAGTCAAAGTCGTCTGCAGTGACACCAAAGTCGTCACCAAAAGCTGCTTTGTTCCCCGCACCGCCCCCTGTGCCACCCAGGGGCGCAAAGCTGTCGGTCAGGTCAACTACTCCCTCATTAGATGCGCCGGCACCAGAAGCATCATCAAAGTTTGTCCAGCTGCCAATGGCCTTGCCCTCTGCGCGCGGGTGAAAGTCTTGGTCAACGCCCAGCCAGTTGCTGGGGTCATCGTTGTGCAGCGGGTCATAGCTGCCAGCATCCTTCTTTTTTCCAAAGGAGAAGAGGGACTTCTTGGCCTTTTTTCGCTGCGCGCGACTGGGGCTGTGACCGCGTTGTCTTTCTCCCGGCATCGCAAGGTCGTCACTGTCTGCAGGAATGCCGATAACATCAATATCGAGCACCTCGGCAGACAGGGTGGGGATTTCTGCACTAGCACCCTCAGCAAAGGTAGTCTGGGCATCATAGTCATCCAAACTTGCATAAGCAATCGCGTCTGGCTGCTTTTCATCAGACAGGCTACCAAACTCGACGGTGTCCAGATGCAGGACGCCCTCGCTACGGGGGCTGGGCGCGCGGTGGGTGGGAGCAGCAGGTGACGTAACAGCATCTGCTTGCGCTTCAAGGGGTGTCAGGGGTTCTGAACTGGGTGTCAGTTCTGGACCATGCTCTGCCACAGACGCGGGAACCGCCGTTGTCTTTGTTTCAGATCTCATCCTAATGGCAGGTGACATGCTGGTGCTGCCGCTGTGACCGTGCTGGCATTCTAGCAGCTGATCCATAACGCACAGCATGGCTGCCACGCCACTTGCGTTGTTGTTTGCTCCGGGTGAATAGCGTTTCATTAAGCGAGCAATCAGCTGATTTATCAGCAAAATCGCGCCAGGAATACACAAGGCCAGCAGCAGGTAGTAAATCCAGATGGTCGCCGGTGCCAAGAGGACACTTTTTACCAGCAGCAACAAAGCCAACAGGGGCATCAGCACGACGATAGTATTTGCAAAGTTGTGCAGCGGACGGTATAAAGCAGCCGTTGCCTCGCTGGTCAAAGGACTAGTCAAAGCAGAGTCGTAGTTTGCCAGCAGAATGACTTTTTTGGGCTTTTCGCCTGGTGTGTAAGAACTAGGAATGCTTTTGGCAATGACGTTTTGACTGGGACCTTTGGGCAAAAAGTTAATCAGACCGCTGGGGCCTTTTGGGCCAAACAGGTCAAGTATGGTCAGCACCGCCAAGACCGCCAAAAGCGACCAGCAGGTCCAGTGAATAACCCACATCTGGTCAAAAAAGCTGTACCCTATTCCAAAAACAGCAAGGGGAACCAGCAAATAGGTCAGCATACGCGCCGACTTGGGAAAACGCGGCGTGTCAAAGTCGTGCATTTCAGCAGGAATCTCTGCCTGCTCAAAGCGTTCCAGCAGCCACTCTGCCGCCTGACGCTCGCTGTCAGAAGCAGCAGGACGTGGTCCTATTTCATGCGAAAGCACATCCAGATAGTGTGATGCTTGACTCATGTCCTATCCTTCCCCCGCACCCACGGGATTTTGCCTTTGAGCAATTGTACCGTAAACAGCAGTGTCCACTAGCTAAATAGGGTGAAAGTACGTATACATTGGCAGAGTGCGTCCATTCACCGAACACCCTAGCGATAGTTCACAAACTGCAGGGGAATATCGTAGTCTTTGTCTTTCACAAAGGCGATGACTTCTTGCAGGTCGTCGCGACTGGGACTGGACGCACGAATCTTGTCTCCCTCGATTTGCGTCTTGACCTTTTTGTACTTTTGCGCCTTGATGTCTTTGTTGATGCGCTTGATCAAATCCTCGGTAATGCCGCTAACAATTTGACCGGTAAAACGCACATTACCCAAAGACGCAGCCACGGGATCTGACCATTTTACTGCTTTTAGGTCAATGCTCCGCCGCACCAGCTTTGAGTTCAAAACGTCTTTCACCTGACTTCCCACAAAATCACTCGGAGCCGTCAGGACAAACTCCTTCTTTTGCTTGTCAAACTCGAGCTGCGCGCCGCTACCCTTCAGGTCATAGCGCTGCATCAGTTCTTTGCTCGCCTGCTGGTAAGCATTGTCGACTTCTTGATAATCAACTTCCGAGACAATATCAAAACTGGCATCTTTGCCCATGGAAATCCCTCCTTTTACTCTGGGTGTAAGTATAACAGTGGAAGAGCAGGTCCATTGCCAGAGTGTTATCATAAAGGCATGTCCACTGCGCGCAGCATTTTCGATATTATTGGTCCTGTTATGGTCGGACCCTCTAGCAGTCACACTGCTGGTGCCGTGCGGCTGGGTGCTTTAGCGCGCGCGATTTTTGGCGAGCAGCCTCGGAGTGCACGCATTGGGCTGTACGGTTCTTTTGCCGACACAGGTGAGGGGCATGGCACACAGGTCGCGCTAATCGCTGGTCTGCTGGGTCTGAAAGTCGACGACCCGCGCATTCCGGACTCTTTTGAACTGGCACAAAGTGCGGGGCTGGACTTTAGCTTTGAAGAGTTGTCCTCTGATGATGCGCATCCCAATACCGCACGCTTTGTCCTTGAATGCCCCGAGAAAGACAAGCTGTTCACCATTACTGGGTCATCAATCGGTGGTGGCAGCGTCATCGTGACCCGTATTGGCAGTTTTCCTGTCGAGGCAACGGGTGATTTGCCCCTTATTGTTGCCCGCCACACCGACGAACCAGGCATTATCAGCGCAGTAACGGCGATTTTTGCCGCCGAAAACATCAACATCGCCAGCATGAAAATGTCACGCGAGCGTCGCGGCGCAGAAGCCCTGATGATTTTTGAATGTGACACCCTGCCAGAAATCAGCATCATCGAAAAACTGAAAACCATCCCCCAAGTCCACAAAGTCCGCGTCGTTCCCGCCGTCTGATTGATGCAGGTGATTATGGACAGACTCCGCCACCACAATCCCTCTCCCCCCATCGAGATGAAGGAGTAAACCGTGCCCTACGCTTGTTTTACTACCTTGCTGCAAGACGCTGCGGATAAGCAGTGTAGTCTGGCAGAGTGCATCCAGACCCGCGAGGCCACAGAAAGCGATACCAGCGTGACCCAGGTGCGGGCGCGGCTGGCTGAAATCCTTGCCGTCATGCGCGAGGCCGTGCGTCAGGGGTCGCAGCCTGACATCAAATCACGCACGGGACTGACCGGTGGCGATGCTGCGCGGCTGTTTGACTCGGTGAATCGTCCTGACTCGGTTAATGTGATTGGACCTTTGTTCACCCACATTTTGGCAGCCTCGATGGCAACCGTCGAGCTAAATGCCGCCATGGGGCGCATTGTCGCTGCCCCCACGGCAGGAGCATCGGGCGTGCTACCCGGAGCCTTTTTGACGCTGCTGCACGAACACGACCTAGACGACGACACCCTGATTGACGGACTACTGGTGGCAGGAGCCATTGGTGCCTGCTTTGCCGCCCAAGCAACGCTTTCTGGCGCAGCAGGCGGCTGCCAGGCAGAGGTTGGAACCGCAGCTGCCATGACCGCTGCAGCCGTCACCTATATGCTATGGCCACGGGAGGAGAGTGCGTCCAGCACCGCAGCAGCCAACGAAGCTGTCAACGAAGCCCTTGGACATGCGGCCTCTTTTGCTATACAGGGACAGCTGGGTCTGGTCTGTGACCCCGTCGCAGGTCTGGTCGAAATACCTTGCATCGCGCGCAACGCAACGGGCACTGCTGTGGCACTGGCTGGTGCGCAAATGGCACTGTCAGGACTAAAGTTCCCCCTCCCCTTTGACGAGGTAGTAGATGCCGCCGCACGCGTAGGAGCAGCCATCCCTCCGTCACTGCGTGAAACCGCAAAGGGGGGACTTGCTATAACGCCCACCGCGAAGCGCATCAGACGCGAGCTGCGGTAGAAACACGCGGCAATCTGTACGCCTGTGCATACAGTTTTCCCAACTTCAAACTATCTGTTACCCTTAGCGCGATTATGTGTCTTGCATAACATCTGGCAGTTGGCGATGTCAGAAGATCCACCCTTGCTCCATGCAGTCACATGGTCAGCGTCCATATCTTTTTGATCCCAAATCTTGCTCTTGTTTGCATCGTGTCCAATGGCACAAAGGAGGCAGTTCGAGATTCCTTTTTCTTTGGCTTCGGCGGTTTGCTTTGCATATGTTGTTCGTTTGGTTGCTTCATCGAAAACACGAACGTTAAGCAGCTTGCAATCCACCTCTTCACCTAAGATGTATTCAAAGATTCCCTTGCCGTCTTTAACATAGGGGTCTTCTCGCAGTCTTTGTACTGCTGCTGATATTTCTGTGGGGCTATAGGGCGTTTTGTGGTACTCTTCGTAGAGTCTTCCCCAGTCAAGACCCTGCATTTCCCTCTTAACATCACTAAAGACACCCGATGCCCAGCCAATCACTGAATCAAAATAGTTCTTCAACTCTGTAATGTTATCGTCATGTCTGTGCTTTGCCATATAGCCATCAATGGTTTGCCCTTTGGATGCAGCCACCCATGAGAGAGCTGCCTCCAAGAATTCCTGCCTTTTTGCTGAGCCTTTAATGTAGGCACTCCATTTCTGAGTGTTGGCGTTAGAAGAGTTGCTGAACTCTGCTTTTGCGCGAGTTACAAACTTCCCTGAAAAGATTGCATTGCGAAGTTCTTGGTCATTAAGTGGGACACCTGCAATGTTAATAGTCTTAAACCACTCTTTGATTTGGCTTTCTTCGCCCCTGCAATGGTAGATTAAAAGTTCACTATCCATGATGATTTTTTGCTTATCATCAGGCAGAGAAAAAAATGATTGCTCCGTGCCGTGTTCGTCACGAATGGCAAACTTTCCTGTTGTGAATCGACCAATCGAGGTAATACGTTGCTGTCCGTCTAATACCTCAAAACGGTCATCGCTTGTATCATTAAAGTAGATAAGTCCCAGAGGATAACCTTTAAGGAGCGAATCAATGACGGCAACATCTTTCTTTCCGTCCCCATAAATGTAATGGCGCTGGTATTCTGGCTGGATGGTTAGCTTGCCAGAAAGACCATATAGTCCCTTTCCTTCAAACTCATTAAAGACAAAGCCAGCTACAATTTCTGCAACTGTGTACTTCTGTAATCTAGTTTCCATTAGTGTCTCCTACGTGTTTGATGAGTATTCGCTGGTAGACTTTTTCAAGCAAACCGTTTTTGAAGATTACACCACTTGCATTAAGGTCATAAGTTCCCTTTTTGCTGAACTTGGCAAAATAAGCCTGTTGGCATTCCTCTTTTGAATAGGTCTTAACTTTCAAATTATATAGGTCAAGATTTTCACACATTCCCACTATCTCAAATTGCTCTGGGCAGTATTTATCAAGAAAGGTAATAGGTACTCCCATAACGCCACCATAGTCAGAAGGAATAGCATTGATGAAAGGTACTTCGATTGCGTCATAGTTATCGTACCTGTCGTAAGCATCTTTGCCCTGCATTTTCTTGTTGTACTTCAGATTGTCTGCCATTGTCATAAGTGGGATTGGCTCATGCCTTGCTTCATGGTCTAGGTTTGTCAGCCAAATGCAGTTTCTGAACTTGACCAGTCCCGTTTCTTTGTCATGCACGCCGTCAGCATAGTTAGCCTCATCTGGTACTGCAAAATATGCATTGCCAGCGTTAAATCCTTTGCCTGGCCATATTCGATTTTCTTTGATGAGGGGAAATACCTCTTTGTAGGTAATGCTATTTCTGGGAGCTATTGTCAAGAAATCCTTTTTTGAGTTAATGAGCCACGCAAAGTACTCACGAAAGAGCGAAAAGGGTGGATTAGTAATGATGGTGTCTGCTTCATCACGGAGCTTTAATACCTCTTCACTGCGAAAATCCCCATCACCTTTCATATAATCCCACTTCAAGTCGTTAATGTTTACGTCTTCGCCAGTCAAGACAAATATTTTGCCACACACTTCAGTTTTCGACTTGTCAAATTTTGGGTCATCACTTTCAAAAAGGGTTGGCTGGTAGTTCGCAGTTCTATGAATTTTGCTCTCATTGGCATAGCTTGTTGATATAAGTTTTTTTAAGCCAAGCGTTTGAAAGTGGAGGGCAAAGTATTTTGTAAAGTTGCTCCACTCAGGGTCATCGCAAGGACAGAGAATGGTCTTGCCTCGAAAAACATCGGGATCTCGCTCTAGGTAGGCATTGACCTCTTTTTCAATGTCTGCCCATTGCGTGTAAAACTCATCGTTCTTGACTTTTTTCGCTGCGCTCAATTTGGTGTTTGCCATTTGAAATGTGCCACCTTCCCTAACGTCTTTGACAAGACAAAGGGGTGGATGCAAAGAAACAGCAAAGAAGCGTTAACCCCTTGCTTATGTTCAACTTGGGAAACAGCAAGCTGCTTCACACGGATGAATCAGGGGTTAACGCCCATTTACATCCGCGCAAAAGCACTCACATAAAGCAGGTATGAAGTTTGTAGCCAACTGTTTCCAGTTGAACATAAGCGAGTATGATTTTATCACTTGTTGTCACGCAAAAAGGTGTTGAATGCCGCCATGGAGTACATTCAGCGAGAACTGAAATGAAAAAAGGCGCCTCAGGGTGCGCTGTGAGTGAGTTTTCATCACTGTTGCAACGACCGTCAGAGTGCATCCAGGTGGGTGAGATTCGTGCTGAAATGAAAAAAGGCGCCTCAGGGTGCGCTGTGAGTGAGCTGCCACTGTTACCAACGACCATTAGAGTGCTCCAGACGTTGCCTGCGGCTTCACTGCGCTTCGTTCGGAATGATTGCTGCGCATCATTCGCTCACTACGCTTGTGTTCAAGGTCAAGGAGGCTTGAAAAATCAAAAACGCTAAGCGTACTAAGCTACTCGTGCGTTTTTGATTTTTCAAACGACGCCGAGATTGGACGTCTGGTGCGCTCTAATCTTTCCAGCGTACTAAACGTCGCTCCACAAAATTAATCACCTCATACAGCGCAACGCCCATCATCGCCATAGCTATAATGCCGGCAAACATGGTGGGATAGTCTATACGTCCCCAGGCGTTTACGACGTAAAAGCCGATGCCGGTGTTGCCGGCTATAGATTCTGTGATGAACAGTACGGCGATGGCTGTTCCTGTGCTAATGCGCAAAGCCGTAAAAATGTTAGGCAGCGTTGCAGGTACAACAACGTGGCGTGCGATGTCTATGCGGCTTGCCCCTAGCGAACGCACGCTTAGCACCAGATCAGGCGACAGAGACTTTGCCGCATCACGCGCCGTCACCAGCGTCTGGAAGAAAATCACCGTTGCAATCAGAACAATCGCTGGCGCACTTCCCAGACCCAGCAAGACCAACAACACGGGCACAAACACTATCTTTGGAATGGGATACAACACGTACAGCAGTGGTGCTGCTATCAGATCTAAACGACCAGTCCGTCCAATAATCAAGCCTGCAATACTGCCACACAGCGTACCAATGCTCATCGCTAGCAGCACGCGCCACAGCGACACAGCCAAATGAGGCAGCATGTCAGGCAGCTTGTGGTACAGCTGCAGCAAAGCAACAGTAGGCAGCGGCAGAGCAGGATTGCCAATCAGCAGCGACAGCGCAGCCCAGACCAGCAGCACCGCGACGGTTGCTATCACATAGCCCAGTATTTTCTGCAGGCGCGCTTTCATTTTTGGACAGACTCCTCCGCCTTGTCATCAGGCGCGTCTGTATCTGATGCGCTCTCCAGCAACAGCTGGCGCAGCAGCGTACACTGCTGGTGAAAGGTCGCGCTTTGACGGTAGGCGCGCGAGCCCATGGCGGGATTGTCAATAATGGCACGCACTTTGCCGGGGCGCGGCGTCATCAGCACAATGCGCTTGCCCAAAAGCACCGCTTCTTCGACAGAGTGAGTGACCAACACCTGCGCATAAGCAGCATTTTGCCACAGGTCAAGCAGCACGTTTTGCAACTCTTCCCGGGTGAGAGCGTCCAATGCCGAAAGAGGTTCGTCCATCAGCATCAGATCGGTCTGCAGTGCCATGGCACGCGCCAACGCAAGACGCTGACGCATACCACCAGAAAGCTCGCCAGGATAGGCAGCCGCAAAGTCTTCGATACCAACGGTGCGCAGGGCTTCTTGTGCCTGTGCGCGTGCTGCACTGCGGCTCACTTTTTGCACGACCAGACCCAATGCTGCATTATCAAGCACCGTTTTCCAGGGCAGCAAACCGTAGTCTTGCAAGATGAGTGATGTCTGCTGACGGGGCTTGGTGACAGTCTGTCCCCTTACTATAACTTCGCCTGTTGTTGGTGCGCGCAGACCCGCGATAAGGTTCAACAGACTGGTTTTGCCACAGCCGCTTGGGCCAATGATGGCAATAGGCTCGCCACAGGCGACCTCGAGAGAAAACCCATCCAGCGCACGAGTTTCTTTCTGGGCAGACCGGTAGGTCAGGCCGACAGCACGCAGCTTGAGCGCTGCGCAATCAGACGAGACCTTGTGTTGATGCTGCGAAACTGTCACGGCTTAACAGAGCTTGCTTTCTGCTGTGTGGCTGTCGTTTTTTGCTACAGTATCTGTTCCAGGGTGATTTCAAAGCGCAGGTCTTGATGAGGAGCTACCAGACCATGGATGCCGTCCTCGCCAAATGCCATATCAGAGGGCACGTCTAGCAGACGTACGCCACCAACCTGCATTCCAACGACACCAACCTGCCACGCCTCGATAACGTCACTGTCACCGACGACAAATTCATAAGGTCCACCCTGCATAGTGGAAGAGTTAAAGACCATGCCATCCAGATACATGCCCGTCCAGTGAATCAGTACGGTATCGCCCTCTTTGACTTCGGGGCCCTCGCCAACCTCGATGTCAACATAAGCGAACTCGTCTATCTCGAGAACTTCGTCCTCGGCAAGCAGTTCAATGACTTCCTCAAGATCAGCGTCACTGGCATCGGGTTCATCGCTTGTACAGGCACTCACAAAAAACGCAAGGGCAAGCATCAGCGTAAAACTAAGCATGTAGATAAACACGCGCTTGCATTGAACCATGTTCCTCACAACCTTTCGCCGCCTTCGTTCAAAGTTCTGTGAGTAATCGTACCACTACCCAGCAGTTTGTTGCTACACAGAAAGAAAGCACCCCTTGCGGGGTGCTTTCTGGGCACGGTCCTCTTTAGTAGTGCTTACCTGCTGGCAAGCGTACTTCAGATTACCTGTACAGGAAGATTCTTGACGAACCACCAGCCTGGTTTGGACCGAGTGAGCCTGATCCTCCAGGAAGCAAGTTGCCTGCGCTTCCGCCAGTTCCGCCAAAGGCGTGACCACGAGTAGCTGCATCGGGCCAAGCACCTCTACTGCCAGTGTTAGCCAGTGACAGATCATCAAGAGCAATGTGACACTTCAGACAAGCACCGTCGTTCATGCCAGTTGTACCGGGTACAAGTGCACCGCTGGTAACACCTGTCAGAACACGCCACTCTGGGTCAGCAAAACCAGTGATGTTTCCGACTGCAGAGCTTGCACCAGCAGGACCTGTGCCTGCAGCGTTTAGTGCACGTGCAATGTTACCGGTGTACATCCACAGGTTTCCAGCACCAATGTCAGTAGTTACCTGAGCACCTGCTGCGTCCCACTCGAATACCTGAATGTTTCTGTTGCCATGGGGGAAAGCAATCGAGTTCGTTGCTACACCAACCATGTCATGACACTGGTTACAACCAAACTGTCTCCACTGAGGCTCGCGTGTAGCCGTTGGCAATCCAGCAGTGTTTCCTGGATGACAAGGACCACAGCCACCGTTGTTGGTACCAGAAGTGATACCAATAGCAGGTACAGCGTGACCAGTTACAACCGTTGTCGAAGCTGGGTTGCTGGGATCCATACGCTCAAATCCAGTACCCCAGACATTGTTTGCAAAGGCAGAGTAAACGTGACAGCCTGCCTGTCCACAAGTAGCACCTGTTGCAACACTACGTGCAGCAGCAAATTGGGGAGAGTTAACTGTTCCAGCCGTTGTTGGGCTGATCTCTCCGGGACGTGAACCCATACCGATAGGCGAAGTTGTACCATTTGCCCACCAGCCAGCACCGGTATTTGAGACCGCAGGGGACTCAAAGATAGCACTGTTGGGGTTAGCTGGCGTCCACAGCGCACCAGAACCTCTTCTTTGACCGCCACTGTTGAACTCAGCTTGGATTTGATCATCAGCAACATTGCCAAGCATAAAGACGTTCATGACGTGGAAGTCTGAACCATTACCACCATGAATGCCACCTGCGTGACAGGCATAACACGAGTTCACGGTGTCGTGGGGACCAGCATTTACGCCGTTTACTGCCCACTCTACTAGCTTACTGGTACTCATTGAACCCCAAGCGGTGTGACAAACCGTACAAGAGTCGCCACCTGCTGTCAGAAAGTACTGATTGTTTGGTGCAGGAGTACCCTGAGGGATACCCGTTGCGCGGTGCAATGAATGACACGCAGCACACTTAGTAGTAGTTGTTACATAGCCACCATGAGCCGTTGCCTGCATAGTAGCAGGAACGCTGTTTTGCGCCATAGTAGCAAGAGCGGAATCCCAGCTAACAAAGCCAGGGGTACCACCCGCTGGGTTTAGTGGGGAAAAACCTTTCCACACGTTGTCGTCTGCCCCAGCCAAGGCACTGAATGAAAGGACAAGTGCCACTGCCAAAGCAAAAACTATAAATGTTCGCTTCATAATGTGTTCTCCTTTATAACTGTATGCGAATATGCATTTTTTCTCTTTCATAATCGCACCTCCTTTCTTAGAGAGAATACTGATGAAGGTCTGTTGCTACACATCACCTTTTGTATCATCAATTTTCGTTCTGCATTTCTCATGTTTTAGCAGGGTTTTCGCAGCTAGTAGGCTTATAACAGGCTTATAAACATAAGTCGTAATGCGCAATTTATCGCTGCCTGAATACCGTGCATATATAGAGTATCAGCTTTGGCATCTGAAGGGGTTGATTCCATAGAAGCCAAATGGTTATTCCTATATTTATCCTATATTTCCTCATAGACTATTCATGCCTCGCGTCACAAAGGCTTCACGAACCCTCTACATCAAAGAAAAGCTACTCTGCAGCAGAAAAGCTACTCTGTGGCGGCAATTAAGGTGTATGATGGATAGGCTTGCTTTACCAACGGATGGATAGGCTTGCTTTACCAAATAGAAAGGTGCGATTACCGTGATACTTAAATCACACATTACCCGCATTATAATCTGCTTGCTGGTTCTAACCGTAGGTCTTTTTGGCATGGTGGGAACAGCACAGGCAACAGAAACTCCCCTTGCCGAGATGAGTATTTTTCTGTGGGAAGACGTAGAGGGGCGTCGGACGACCATTACCATCTGGGGCTTGGTCGACCCCGACACGACAGAGCTTCCCGCCACCGTCAGCTTTCAATTTCTCGAGGGCTTTACCTTTAAGCAGCTCAATGGGTTTAACATCGAAACTCTCGAGCATAAAGACGATATAGAACCTGAAACAAAGCTAGTCGACGGTAGCATCGAGTACACTTTTACCCTGAGCGAAGATTTTGGCTTTTTTGCTGGCTTTGAAATCCCCGGTGGGGTCTTTGAGGTCACCCCTGAAATGGGCAATACTCCGCTTGGGCACTTTGCTTTTATTCCGCCCAATGACCTCGAAGCTCTGACTGTTGGCTTTGTGTCACCCAGTCCCGAGTTGGTGGGCGCGGGCACCGATGTCTACTTTTTAATCGAGCTTGAAGAAGGCGAGCTGTACGGCATTACACGTACCGACGTTTCTGGCGGAGAAGTCCAGGAGTTCACCATCGCCTTTGGGTCGCGCGCAGCCCGTGACGAAGCACTTGCCGCTGCCGCAGAAGCCGAGGCCGCTGCCGCAGAAGCACAGCGTCGCGCCGACGACCCCTGGTACCGCTTTACCAGCTGGCTGACCAGCCCCATCGGGCTTATCACCTCTGGCGGAGCAGTTATCGTGATTGCAGTCACCGCAATAGTAGTCGTACTGCTAATTAATCAACGCAGCCGTGGCACAGATGATGACGACAGCGACAACGACGCTGACGACGTCCCTGGTGATGTCCCCAGTGACGATGCTGATGACAAGGCTGATGGTGGCGACGGTGCCCCCGATGACCTCGATGACGGCGATGCCGACGAGGATTACTGATTTACTTGCACTGGGCGTTGCCCGCGTGGTGGCGCCTGAACTGCTCTATCGTCCGCGCAGTGCAGACGATAGCTACGACTTGGATTACCAAAGCTATTCAGAGTACCTTCAGGGGGCTATCAACAGTGGTAGTCCCTTTGTTAGTGCGCGGCTGGGCAGCACCGAGGCTCTGAATTGCCTTGCCTACCTGCGTTTTCGTGCTGCTGGTGAAAGGTCGAGTACTGGCGGGGGCTCTCCTCAAAATGCGCCCCACACTGCGCCACACACTGCATCAAAAACCCCCTGGCAGCAGCGACTGCTGCGACCTGTTGTACCCAGTCTGCAAACTTTTTCGGGAGTATTTCCCAGCGACCAGCAGACAGTCGATGACTTTTGCTGGCTGTATCTGGACGCGCTGTCTTCGGTGGACGTGCTGGCGTCTTGGATACAGCAAGAAGATGCCTTGGCTGACTATTTTTCCGCGCCACAACGAGTCTTTTTAGAAGACATCGTGCCCTTTGTTGGCGACAATCCCTGGACCAGCGCGCTTGCTGGCAAGCGGGTGCTGGTCATACACCCCTTCAAGCAATCCATCGAGCAGCAGTACGCCCGGCGCAAGCTGCTTTTCGCAGACCCGCGGGTATTGCCAGCCTTTGACCTGATTGCCTATCAAGCCGTCCAAAGCCTGGGCGGGCAGGAGGAGTCCGTCCATTTCTGCAACTGGTTTGCTGCCCTGCAGCATATGCAAGACGACATCGCAGACATTGACTTTGATGTGGCGATTGTGGGTTGTGGAGCGTATGGACTGCCTCTTGCAGCGCATATCAAACAGCTGGGTAAGCCTGCCATTCATTTGGGTGGAGTGACGCAATGTCTGTTTGGCATCAAGGGCAAACGCTGGGAAGAACAATACGACTGGGACACACGCTACTTTAACCAGTACTGGGTGTATCCTGCAGAAAACGAGCGTCCCTCAAATGCTGACGCGGTAGAGGGTGCCTGTTACTGGGGCGACACAGCAGCCGAAAGTACCCCAGCAGCATGACCGGGCGTAGCACAAGCATTGACCAAATTGCGAATGATGTTGCTGCTGGCAATAGCTCTGCCGCCTCGTGCGCGGGCTCGGTGACCGTTTCGTTGTTTGGGGGACTGGGAAACCAGATGTTTCAGTACGCCACCGCCGCTGCCCTGGCACATCGCTTGCAGGCTGAACTGCTGCTTGACCTTTCGTGGTTTGACAAAAATCTGTCTGCAACAACAGCACGTCCCTACCTGCTAAATCAATTCAGTGGCTTGCAGGGACGTATTGCAAGCAACAAACAGCTGCGCTGGGCTCACTTTCTGGTACCGGGAATCGGTAACCGCTACGCACAAAAAGCCAAGCAGACGCTGCACCGCTTGCTACCCTACACCCAGCTGACCCTACGACCCCACAGCTCAAGAACAAGCATCGCACTGGAACCCTCATATGACTATTGGAACGGCTTGCAGCAACTGAGCGCACCGCTGTATTTGT
>Ga0123353_10003749_pt1 | contig 19343 bp, 24 predicted proteins | sample TergutLab28metaG_3_FD_92763 | JGI IMG/M metagenome (GOLD analysis project Ga0123353, IMG submission 92763) | Labiotermes labralis P3 segment gut microbial communities from Petit-Saut dam, French Guiana - Lab288 P3 | ecosystem: Host-associated > Arthropoda: Insects > Digestive system > Gut ... | reverse complement strand
CCCCGAATTGACCCGCAGGATAGGCGCCGCCTTCGGTAGTATGGATAATTTTAAAGCGGAATTCAAAAAAGCGGCCCTGGGCGTTTTCGGCTCGGGGTACGCGTGGCTCGCAATGAATCCCGGCGGCGGGTTTTTAATAACGACGACCGCCAATCAGGACACCCTCGTCCCGCTTAATCTGATCCCGCTGATGTGCATAGATGTGTGGGAACACGCCTATTACCTCAAACATTACAATATGAGGGCGGATTACATAGACGACTGGTTCAACGTCGCCAGATGGGATATTAAGTTCTAAAAACACCTTGACAAATGAATGCCGCAAATATATACTATAAATTGGTTAACGCAAAATTAAAAAACGGAGAGAATATGTTGAATAAAAACGGCGCTCCTCTTTCTAAATCAGCCGATTACGCCATAAGGATAGGCTTCGTGATAATCGGGGCGGTCACAATTTCTTTCGGGGTCGCTTTGTCGGTTCACGCCAACATCGGGATGAGTACATACGACGGGATGATACAGACCGTCACCGACGTTATCAACAGGAACGTCCTTCCCGGGGAAAGCCTTATAATTAAAGTGGGGACGCTTGCTTTAATCATAAATATGAGCTTTGTATTGGCCCAGATGCTTTTTTTGCGGAAAAATTATCAGCTACGCCAGCTTTTGCAAATCGCAAACCTTACCCTCGGCATCACTTCTTTAAACTTTTTTCAATACAATGTTTTGACCCATATAAAATTTACAGGCTACCCCGTGTGCCTTGTCGCCTGCCTGCTCTCTATCGCCATAAAGGCTTTGGGCGTCATGCTTATACTGGAATCCAATTTCATCCGCACGCCAATGGAGGGCATGGTTCAGCTTATCGCCGACAGGATACATAAACGGCTGGGCCTTATTATGCAGATACTCGACGCGTTTTATGTGATTATCGCGTTTTCGCTCGCGATGATTTTCAGCACTGTTTTAAGGGTAAGGGAAGGCACGATTATCACAGTGCTGCTGTTCGGTCCGATGCTTGACCTTTTCCGCAAGCCTTTGAGGAAATTAAAAGAAAAATACGGTATTATGCAATAATTCGTAGGGGCGGACGACCCTACAGGGGTATGATTATGCAATTCAAGCGAAACAAGCCGTTTATTATAATGCAGATCGCCGACACGCAGGAAGGGAAAAACGTTTCCCGCGACACTCTGCGGCTTATTAATGCCGCGCTTGACAGGGCAGAGCCCGACCTTGCCGTGTTCAGCGGCGACCAGATACAGGGCGAAAGCCCCGCGTTCAAATCTAAAAACGCGTATGAAAACGTAAAACGCACTTTAACCGATATAATAAGACCCCTTGAAGAGAGGGGCGTGCCGTTCGCGGCCACCTTCGGCAACCATGACTCTAAAAGCAAAATCAGCAAAAAAGAACAGGCGGAAATATACAAATCATTTAAAAACTGCGTCGATTTTGTGGTAAATGAAGAAGATTGCGGCACATATACAATACCGATCAAGAGCAGCGGCGGCGAAAAAACCGTATTCAACATATATATGGTCGATTCGGGCGGCGAAACGAAAGGCGGCGGCTACGGGCCCGTAACCGAACGGCAGATAGATTGGTACAGGCGCGAACGGGACAGGCTAAAGGACGAAAACGGGGATTATGTGCCGTCTATGGTTTTCCAGCACATCCCCGTTGAGGAATATTACAATATTTTAAAAAAGGCTGATAAAAAAACGCCCGGGGCCGTCCGAGCGTTCAGAAAGTATAAAAACCAATTTTTCATTCTTGACGATAAAAAGGTTTGGCAGAAGGAGTCGTTTCAGGAATACCCTGCCGTACCAGATATAAATACGGGCGAATTCGCGGCTATGAAAGAAAAAGGCGACGTTTTCGCCATATATGTGGGCCATGACCACAAAAACAGTTTCGCAGGCACGCACGACGGCATGGACTTGGGCTACACCCCGGGGGCGGGGTTCAATAATTACGGCATGGGCGCCGACCGCGGGGTGCGGGTTTTTGAAATAAATGAGGAAAACCCGAGGGAATACAAAACATATACCCTGAGTTTCCGCGAGCTTATCGGGCCGAATGTCGAAAAACCGTTCAGGGATTTCGTTTTCGCCCATATCCCGACCACGGTGGACGCCGCAGTATTGCTCGGCAAAAAAGTTTTAGGCGCTCTTGCGGGGGCGGCGTTAACCGCCGCTGTATTGTATTTAATAATTAAGAATTAAAAAAGGGGTAGTGAAAATGTCAGAAGAAAAAACCGGGTTCAAAGCAAAAATCTCGAACCTTATCAAAAAGTATGGCGAGATATGGAAATTCGTCAAGTTTGCAATCATGGCCGTGGCGTCAGGGGTTGTCGAGTTTACGTCATACTACATATTGGCCTTCATTGTGTTCAAAGAAATGCTGACGGGCGAATATAAATTCCTGTTCCTCGAATATGACGGGAGGGGGTACGCTTACGCGTTCTTTATCTCGACGACCGTGGGCTACGCCATAGGCTTCATCCTGAACCGCAAGATCACCTTCGCCGCCAACGCGAACCCTGTCATGAGCGTGGTTATTTACGCGATCATGACGGTTTTCACCATTTTCGCGGCGGCATGGATGGGCATAGCGTTTACGCAGTTCCTCAATGACAACAACCCGGCGTTCTTCGCGGAACACGGTTGGAAGCTGGGCGACATCATTGCAAAGCCCCTGTCCGCCATAATCCCCGTGGTATGGACTTACCCGCTGAACAGGTTTGTTATACACAGGAAGAAAAAAGAAAGCGCATAAAAAATCATAGGGGCGGGCTTCATGCCCGCCCTGGATTTATTTTACAACGTTGGGAATTCCCCGAAAACCTTTTTGCATTTGTCGCAATTGAATGCCCCTTCGTAATATAAACCTTTAGTTTTTTTTATAATTTTCGGAACTCTTTTAAATGAAGCGAACAATCCTTTTTTATAAAATTCTTTTTCATGATACCATTGCAAACAAGGATTGTCCCGAAATGGAAATGCTGACAAAATTTGCACTTTGCCTTTTTCCATTTCAAGTCCGCAATACGGGCAATTCATAAAATCACATCCTTTTACTTGCGGGAAAATCATCACCGGCGTTTTGTTATCTTTTTTATTCCGGTACATCTTCATCTTCAACGGTTTCATCCGATACGGTTTCCGTATCGGGCTTTTTGGGTTCGTCTTTTTCTTCATTTACAGTTTCTGCCGCTGATTCTTTTGTTTTTTCTTCAATTAAGATTTCATCTTTATTTTTCTTTTCTTTCGTTTCTTTATTTTCAACGTCGGGGAAGAAATCAATGCCCTCTATCGGCTGCGGGTTTTTGATGTATTTCCGCAGTTTCATTATAAGCAAAGTCACGGAAGCGACGACTATCAAAGCCGAGAGCAGCTGCGACACCCTTATTGAAGTCGAGCCGATATAAAGGCTGTCTGTGCGAAGGCCTTCGATAAACACCCGGCCCAGGCCGTACCAAATGCCGTAGCAGAGGATTACCTGCCCGCTGAACTTGCGGTATTTTTTGCAGATAAAGTACAATATGCCGAAGCCCGCGAGGCACCACAGTGATTCATACAAAAATGTGGGGTGCACGGGGGCGGACGGGTCGAAACCCGCAGGGACATATGATGCAGGGAAGAAACCTGCGACTTTTTCGCTCCACATCCCCCACGGGAGCGTTGTGTTTGTGCCGAAGGCTTCCTGGTTTGTAAAATTCCCCCATCGACCTATCCCCTGCCCTATCAGAAAACTCATGCCCGCCAAGTCCATAAGGTTGTAAAAATTCAGTTTTTCTATTTTGCAGACCAAAAAGCCGCCTATGACGCCGCCGATCAGCCCGCCGTAAATGGCGAGGCCGCCTTCCCATATTTTAAATATCTCATTTAAATTGGAACTATAATAACCCCACTGGAAGACGACATAATAAAGCCTCGCGCCCAAAATGCCAAAAAACGTGCCGTAAATCAGAACGTCAAGCATTTTGTTTATGTTCATTTTCCATTTCCAGGCCATCCTGCCGCCGAAAAGCACGGCCAAAACAAACCCGGACATAATTATCAGCCCGTAAAATTTGACCTGGCCCGAAAAAGAGCCTATGGAAAATTTCAAAAAATATTCCGGGATGTCAAATACCCTGTCAATCCCCGTAAATTTAACGGCTGTGTAGTCGCTCAGAAATTTAAAATTCATATTTTTATTCCTCCCAATTATGGAAAACGGCCTGCACGTCGTCGTTATCCTCAAACATTTCAAGCATTTTGCTCATATTTTTTATATCGTCGGGGTTTGTCAGCGCCACATATGTGGACGGTATGTACTCCGCTTCGGCTGAAACTATCGCGTACCCCGCTTTTTCAAGGGCTTCGCTCACAGCGCCCACGTCGTTCGGCTCCGTCCTTATGTCAAAAATGCCTTCGTCTGCCAAAAAGTCCGCCGCGCCCGCTTCAAGGGCCGTGTCCATCAGCTTTTCCTCGTCAATGTCCTCTGATTCAATCAAAATCACGCCCTGGCGGCTGAACATGAACATAACGCTGCCCGACTGCCCCATGTTCCCGCCGTATTTGTCAAAATAATGGCGCATTTCGCCTGCCGTGCGGTTGCGGTTGTCCGTAAGGGTCTCAACGACCACGGCAACGCCTGACGGGCCGTAGCCCTCGTATATTATGTCCTCATAATCCGCGCCGCCGCCGTCGCCCGCCGCCTTTTTTATTATTCTTTCGATATTGTCATTTGGGACGTTGTTTGCCTTCGCTTTTGCGATTACATCCTTCAGTTTGGAATTTCCCGCCGGATCCGGGCCCCCTTCGCGCACGGCGACGGCTATTTCACGCCCCATCTTCGTAAAAATTTTCGCCCTTTGGTTATCGGTTTTTTCCTTTTTCCTTTTAATGGTGCTCCATTTCGAATGACCGGACATATTATTTCCTTTCTTTATTTAAACATTAATTACGCGCATAAGGGGTCGTCAGACTCGGAATAGCTAAATATTGTTTCCGGGTCAATGTCAACGCAATTATATTCATCCCTGCCGCCGCCCATATCCCATGCGGCCGTTCCGTTCAGCACGGTAAGTTTTGATTTGAAAACATCTATATCCCCAAGGGGTTCGAATACCGTTCCGGGTTTTATTAAAGGCTTAACATCAAAACAACGTACAGAACCGTCGTTGAAGTAAGCGTAAATCTTAAAATCATCGGAAGGCACGGCTTGCAAAACAACAGGGAAAAAGTATCTTGTGTCCAGCCCTTTCATTAACATCTCGCTCCTTTGATTATATTAACGGGTTTATGCGGTTTAACGGCTTTCCGCTTCTTGCCAGCTCCCAGTTTTGCATAAGCTCGTCTTTATGGATTTCGCACCACGCCAGAATTAGCTTTAATTGCTTTCCCGGCAGCGCGCCTATAATAATTTGCGCTTTTTGTATATCTATAGACGCTTTATGTTCCGCATATTCAGCATGAAAATGCGGGGGGTTGTGTTCGTCCCAATTCATAGTTACTTTTAATCCGTAAAAAAGGCTTATTTCAGGCATTGTCATGAAAATCCTTTCTCAAAAAATTTTACTGTTTGTATTTTAACATAAAATTGAATTAATATCAATGATTTTTTTTCAAAACATTAGACCTTCCCGGAAATTAAGCGCGAGTGGATTGGCGAGGGTTTTTTCGTCCCCGCAAGGAAAAAAACGCAGAAATAATTTGTTTATTGCGAGTATTTTTGACGCAGTGGAGGCGAAAAAGGGGCGCCAAGACACCGTGATTTAATTTCCGAGGAGGTCTATTAAACTAAAGGACGCCGAAACGGCGCCCCCTGCGATATCGCGGTTGCAATCACGGGACGTCGAGGACGCCGTCCCCTACGGATTGGCGGTATTTTATATAATCTTCTAAAATTATGACGGCTGAAACCGCATCGATGATTTTTTTCCTTTTTTTGCCCCGGACGTTGTTCATGCTGAGGGCATTGTGGGCGGACACCGTCGAAAGCCTCTCGTCCCAAAGGGTTACGGGGATATCGGACGCCTTTTCAAGCAATATTTTAAACTGCCCGCATTTTTCGGCGCGGAAACCCTCCGAACCGTCCATGTTTTTGGGATAGCCCAGCACCACAGCTTCCGCGCCGTTTTCTTTGGCGGCGAGAGCTATTTTTTTCGCGAGCGCCCCGGCGTTTTTTTCCGTTATGACCGTAAGCGGCGACGCTAAAACCTCGTTTTTGTCGCAAACGGCAAGCCCCGTACGAACATCGCCGTAATCAACCGCTAAAATTCTCAACTCTCAACTCTCAACTCTCAATTTTTATAACCGTTATTCCCTTATTGTCGTATCCGGCGGCCTTGTCGTCACTATGGGCGGCTTGGTGGTTTCGGGCGGCTTGGTTTCGGGCGGCTTGGTGGAGGGGGGCGCGGTTGGGGGCGCGGTTGGGGGCGCCGTCGTGGGCGGCTGCGTGGCCGGCGGGTCTGTCGCGGGCGGGTCGGTTGCATCGGCACCGGGAACCGTTGTTGTTTCGTCAACGGGCAAAGTAAGGCCGGGGTCTGCCCTGCCGGGGCCCGCGCAATTTGTGCATGTCGGCGGGATATAATCCCTTCTGTACCAGCCCATAGCCGTTGACGCGCACCTTGACGCCGCCCTGTTGCCCGAACCCGTGCAATAGCTTACGCGTACGGCGTCGCCTGACATTGTAAAATCTTTCGGCTCAAGGCCTTCGTGTATTTCATCCATAACAGCTTTGAACAGCTTTCCGGCAGGGTTGCCGTCAGCGTAGATCGTGCGGTTCCTCTCATAGCCGTACCAAACGGCCCCGCAATAATACGGGGTGCCGCCGATAAACCACCTGTCGTAATTGTCCGTGGTGGTCCCCGTTTTGCCGAAGGTCGAAAATTTCTTTACATTATAATTTACGCCCGTGCCGCCGTTCGCCGTCATTACCAAGCGCAGAAGCTCGCGCATTACGTCGGCCGAGCCGGGGGTCATTATTTCTTCACCCTTTGTTTGGGGCAAGAGCCACGGTTCCGTTTCATTCGAGTTCCAAACCGCATAATAGCACCACGGCTTATAATATTCCCCGCCGCTGCCGAAAGTGGCGTAGGCGGCCGCCATTTCCAGCGTCGTTACGCCCTTGTTCATCCCTCCTACGGCAAGGGGGGCGTAATCCTTGTCAGAAGGCGTAAGGGTGGATATATGGAATTTGTTCATCAGGTAATCATAGGCGGTTTCAATCTTCATGCTCCTTAATATCTGCGCGGGAACGGTGTTGAGCGAGGGGATTATCGCCTGATGGACCGTCCTGAACGCGCCGGGGCTGCCGGGGTCGCCGCCGAAATTATGGGGCCATATTTTCCCATTATATAAAAAGCCGAAATTTTCATACAGGGACGACCACGTGATTTTCTTCAGCGCTATCCCCGGCGCGTATACGCTTATCGGCTTTATCGACGAGCCAGGCTGCCTCGGGCAGTCCGCAGCTATATTCAGCGAGCGGTTGCCGGGCTTCGGCCCCGCCCTGCCGACAATGCCCACAAGCCTGCCGCTGTAGTCCACTATAGTCATTGCGGACTGCACCGCCGGGTTTGACGAGCTGCCTGTATCCTTAGGCATTGTTATCCTGTTATAATATACGTGTTCCATAGCCGACTGCACTTTTAAATCGACCGCGGTATAAATTTTAAGCCCGCCGTAATACACCTTGTGCCAAGCTTCATTGTATGTCATGTTATATTGTTCCTGAAAATCCTTTATTACGGAATCAATGACATAGTCCACATAATAGCTTTGGTAGTCATCCTTTTTTTCTTCTTTTTTAACGTCATTTTTAGCGACGGCCTTGGTCCCGCCCGTAAATTGCAGTTCATATTCGACCGCTTCGTCATGCTCCTCCTGCGTTATATATCCCTGCTCCAGCATATAACCCAAGCAAAGCTCCCTTCTTTCCTGATTGTTTTCAGGGTTCCTCATGGGGTTGAATTTTCTCGGGGCCTGGGTAATTGACGCTATGCAGGCGCTTTCCGCCAGATTTAAATCTTTGACTTCTTTCCCGAAATAAAATTCCGCCGCGGTCTCAACGCCGTAACAGCCTTCGTCTAAATAAAGGGTGTTTAGGTATGTTTCAAGGATGGTTTCTTTAGAGACATTCTTTTCGAGATTTAAGGCTTTCAATATCTCATAAAATTTTCTGTAGAAAGTCCTGCCGTTTTGCCCCGTTAAATTTTTTATCAGCTGCTGGGTTATGGTAGACCCCCCCTGAGACCCTCTGTAATAGAATGTGACCGAAGCGGTCCTGCGCCAGTCAACGCCGCTGTGTTCGTTGAAGCGCTTGTCCTCAAGGGCTATATAAGCGTTTTGCAGGTTCTCGGGGATTTCGTGAATATCGACCCATATCCTGTTTTCGGGGATTTTCAGGCGCGTCAGCTCAACGGTTTCATCGTTTTCATCGTAGGCGTAAATTATTGTCGTCTGGCTTTGCGTCTTGATATAGTCCCTTAAATCGACAACGGCCTCGCCGTTGGTGTAGCTGTTTATATATACCAAAACATAGCCGCCAACGGCAGTGGCGGTCAAAATGCCTATCATCGAAAATATGACGATGAGCATAAATATGCTTAATATAAACCTTTTAAAGCCTGAGCGCTTCTTTTTCGGCTTGGCCTTTGCCGTTTTCGCGCTTTTATTTTCTTTTTCCATTCGTATGGGCTCCTTTATAATATTGCACGGCTATTTTATCAAATACCGCAGGAAAATGCAATATAAATAAGGTTACAGTTTTGTCATTTAAGGTTACAGTTTTGTCATTCTCTTTTTTTACGGAAAACAAATGTACGTTCCTGATGTCATATTTATTCACGTATGTCAAGGAGAAAATAAAAAAAGGGCGGACAACGCCGCCCTTAAAATTATTTTTTATTTATTCGGTTGTTGTTTCGCCTACTGTAACGTCGTCTATAACGTCACCTCCGAGGCCGAATAAATCCCTTAAATAGTCAATGAACATTTTGACATAGCCGAAAACTATTTCGAAAATCCCCGATATCCTGTCGAATATAGCACCGACCCTGTTTTGCGCCCATGAGGCGTACAGGCTGATATCTTCGGTTATGATGGTATCGAAGTCGAAGAGTTCGCCTTCTTCGCTGTCCACGCGCCAGCCTTTGAAATTATACCCTGTTTTGGTCGGGTTGTCAGGCTTGGGGGTTTTCTCGCCGTACATCACGCCGACCTCTTTAACTTCGCCCTCAACATAATAGCTGACGGTTACTACGTTCAAATCCTCTGCGAAAGCGTAAAGCCCCGCAGACATAACAGTTGCCAACATAACCGCGCACATAAGTACGCTTAAAGCTTTTTTCTTCATAATACGCAATTTCTCCTGTCATAATAAGGGGGTTGCGCCCCTTATGTTATATTTGGATAAACCATCCATTTGCTATTCTATCACTAATTCGGAAAAAAAGCAATACTTATTTAACAAATTTTTAAAAGATTAACATTTATTTTTTTTGGCTATTGATTTTTTATGCAAATTTTGTTAAAATAGACGTATAGCAATAAGAAATCAGTTTTATGTCAGGAGGAATTAATTTGAGTTTGATTGACGCTAAAACCCTCGCGTACATCAATATGTTCGCTATTTTGGGTTCCCTTGAGAACCTGACAAGGCTCAGCGCGGACGCAGGGGACGTTCTTACAAACAGGAAACCGATAAAAATAGCCTTTGATGTCAAGGGCGGGCCGAAGGCTACGCTGACGTTCAAAGACGGGCGCTGCCGCATGAGGGAAGGCATCGGCAAATGCGACATCAAAATCCCGTTTTCGTCCTGCGCGAAATTCAACGGGCTGATGGACGGCACGACCACGCCCATACCGACCAAAGGCTTCCGCCATATCAAGTTCCTTTTAAAGGAATTCACGCCCCTTACGGATATGCTGGCGAAAATCCTGCGCCCCTCAAAAGAGGACTTGGAAAACCGGGAGTTTTTCGAACTCAGCACAACGCTTACTTTCTATGTCCTTACCGTAGCGGTGGCGCAGATCGCGAACCATGACGAAATAGGACGGTTCAGCGCCGCCCATGTGGTGGACGGCGACATACACATGGTGGTCGAGGGCGGCCCGGCGGCTACCCTGCGGGTCAAAAACCATCATATTCTCACGCATAAATGCCTGCTCCCCGACCCGCCCAAAGCGAAAATGGCGTTTGAGTCATTTGACCTTATGCGGGCTGTCATTGACGGCGGGGTAAACACCGTCGCGTGCATAGGCGAGGGCAGCATCTCAATGGGCGGGGATATTTCGATGCTGGATAACCTGAATAGGATATTGGATCGGGCGGCGTTATATTTGTCTTAATGCAGAAATAATAATGCAGAATGCAGAAATTGGTGAAAAATGAAAGATAATGTTATTCTTGATAAAACTATGGATTTTTCCGTCCGTATTGTTAAGCTATATAAATATCTTTGCACTGAAAAGAACGAATATATCATGTCCAAACAACTTTTACGAAGCGGAACGAGCATTGGAGCAAATGCCCACGAAGCGCATAACGGTCAATCAGACAAAGATTTTCTGGCAAAAATGTATATCGCATTTAAGGAAGCGTCAGAAACGGAATACTGGTTAAAATTGCTCTTAAAAACAGAATATTTAACAATCGACCAAAGCGAAAGCATATTAGAAGATTGTGTTGAGCTAAAAAAGATTCTTACAGCAATTATAAAAACTCTTAAATCAAATGTAAACGGAGGGAAACAGAAATAATTTCTGCATTCTGCATTTTTATTTGTCATTTAAATAATTTCTGCATTCTGCATTATTATTTCTGCATTAAGACAAAATGAAGATAAACGACTACACAAAAAGCAAGGAAATGTTCAAAAGGGCGGCGAAGGTCATCCCTTCGGGCGTCTACGGGCATTTGGGCCCGGCGGAGGGCTGTTTCGTGCCTGTTTCGGCCTTCCCCCTGTTCTCTGAGAGGGCCAAGGGAAGCCATATCTGGGACGTGGACGGCAACGAGTTCATTGATTATATGTGCGCCTACGGACCCAACGTTTTGGGCTACGGCGACGAGGACGTTGACGCCGCCGCGCTGGAGCAGCTTAAAAAGGGAGACTGCACAACCACGCCTTCTTATAAAATGGTGGAATTCGCGGAGCTTCTCACGGATACCGTCAAAAAAGACTGGGCGTTTTTCGCCAAAAACGGCGGGGACACGACTACCCTCGCCATTATGACGGCAAGGGCCGCCACGCACCGCAAAAAAATCATATTCGTGAACGGCTTTTACCACGGCGTCGCCCCCTGGACGCAAAAACTGGACTACCCGGGCGTTTTGCCCGAGGATGTCGCCAACAACCTCTATGTTGACTGGAACGATTTCGGGGCTTTGGAAAAATTGGCGGCCGAAAACGAGGGAGAAGTGGCCGCGTTCATCGCCACGCCCTATCTGCACGGCAATTTCTTCGACAACGTGCTGCCCGCCGAGGGGTATTGGCAGAAGGTGCGGAAATTCTGCACGGACAAGGGCATAATCCTTATCTGCGACGACGTGCGCTGCGGATTCCGCCTTGATTTAGCGGGAAGCGACAATTTTTACGGATTCGAGGCCGATTTGATATGTTTCTGCAAGGCGCTGGCAAACGGCTGGAACGTGTCCGCCCTCTGCGGCAAGGAATTTTTGAAATCCGCTGTCAGCGGCATGACCTACACGGGCAGCTACTGGATGAGCGCCGTGCCTTTCGCGGCGGGGATCGCCTGCATAAACAAAATGAAATTCCTTGACGCGCCTAAGCTGTTCAGGGAAAAAGCATTGAAGCTCACCGGCGGGCTTAAAGCCGCCGGGGCGGAACACGGCTTCGACCTGCGGGTGTCCGGAGAGCCCGCGCTGTTCTATCTGAGGACAGCGAACGGCGATTCCCTGTTCCTGCATCAGGAATGGGTGGCCGAATGCGTGAAACGGGGCGTTTTCATCACCAACCACCACAACCATTTTATCAACGCGTCGCTGACGGATGAGGATATCAGGAAAACTGTCGAGGTCGCGGAGGACGCGTTTAAAGCTGTGAAGAATAATCATCCTGAGCTATGAACTTATAAACTCAAGTTGAACTTGAATTTATAATAAATTAAATTGAAAAATAGGAGTTGTTTGCAATGAAAACAAAAGGCAAAAAATTCATATCCGTTTTACTCGTATTACTTAATCTGTCGGTACTTTTCGCCGGAACTCTGTTCACCGCTTCAGCGGCGGACGATGTATGCAAAATGAACGGCGTGGGGTATGCCACGCTTGAAGAGGCGATAGCGGCGGCGGACGACGAAAAACTAACCACGATAGATTTTTTGGCGGATACGATATGTACGGAAGAAGTTTCTGTCACCGGAAAAAATATCATTATAAATACGAATAAAAAGAGCCTGACATTTGATAAATATTTAAGCTTTGACGACAGCGTATTTAAAATAAACGGCAATATCCAAACAGCGGGAATCAGCATAACTGGCCGTGAAAGCGATATAAAAATTTACGGCAATGTCGTAACTTCCGGCACATTGTCATGTTCAAAAGGCAATATATTAATAAAAGGCAATATTGAATCGACAAGCACTATAGGGCTTTATGTCAACGGTTGGGGAACTATATTTGTAGACGGGAACGTGATAATAAACCCGACCGAACCATCCGATTCAGGCGGGATAGCGGTTAGGCTTGAAGGAGGCGGGTATGTGACTGTAAACGGGGAAATATCGGCAGGCGCGCTTTATTTGGGCGGTCCCGGCGGCAGCGGAAAAGCAGAAAAATCAAGCAAATTCGGCTATACCGAATATAATGCCGGCGGTTATCTTTGGGTTAGGGATACAAGCATACCGACTTTTCTTGTTGTTATTTGGGAATGGTTTAAAAATTTGTTTGACTCTATTTTTAAATTATTCCAAGAACCGGCACCGTCTTTTCCTTGGGATTAAGCCGTAAAATTTTTAAACTTTATGAATATTAATTGTATGATACGCCCGGCGGAGAAAGCGGACTCCCCCGCGATAAATGAACTGCTTTCGCAAATCCTGCGGACGCATCATGCTATTCGTCCCGACCTGTTCCGTCCGGCATATATAAGCGAAACGGAATATGAGGAAAGCCCGGATGAGCCTGTTTTTGTCGCCGTCGATGAAAACAATGCCGTCGTCGGCTGCCTTTGGTGCATAATTATGCGCCTAAGGGGAAATTCCCTGAAAAATGACCGCGAATGGCTCTGTATCGACGATATCTGCGTTGATGAAAGCTACAGGCGGCGCGGGGTCGGAAGGAAGCTTGTTGATTTCGCCGCCGCGTTCGCAAAGGAAAAAGGGCTGCCGCGCATTGAATTGAATGTTTATGAAAATAACATTGATGCCGTGAGGTTTTATGAAAATTATGGTTTTAAAATACAAAAGCGTGTTATGGAATATGAAATATAATTACAAGGAGGAAAAAATATGCCACTAACTAAACAGGAATGGCTCGGCCTTGAAAAAAAGGCGCATGAACTGCGGAAAGCGACCCTCGACACCACCTTTTGGGCGGGGAGCGGCCATATCGGCGGCGGCATGAGCGTTCTCGATATGCTTGTGATACTCTATTACAAGTATATGAAAATCAAAAAGGACGAGCCGCTTTGGGAAGACAGGGACAGGTTGATTTTGAGCAAGGGCCACGCGGGGATAGCCTACGCGCCGCTCTTGGTCGATTTGGGCTTCAACGATGCCGACCAGCTCAAGACCTTCAACCACACAAGCTCAAAAATGGGTATGCACCTCGACAGCAACAAAGTTGTCGGCGTGGACGCGTCAACGGGTTCGCTGGGCCACGGCCTGTCAATCGCCGTCGGCACCGCCCTGGCGGCCAAAATCAAGGGCAAGGGCTACAAAACCTTCGCGATTCTGGGCGACGGCGAATGCGACGAGGGCTCCAACTGGGAAGCGGCGATGACTGCCGCGCATTACAAGGCCGACAACATGATATCCTTCGTCGACCGAAACCGCTGCATGATAGACGGCAAAACCGAGGAGGTAATGGCTCTTGAACCTTTGGCGGACAAATGGAAGGCCTTCGGCTTTATCGTAAAAGAGGTGGACGGGCATAATTTCAAAGAACTGGCCGAAGCCATTGATTTCGCCTATGAAAACAAAGGCGCGCCCGTGATGATAATAGCAAACACAGTCAAGGGCGAGGGCATTGATTTTATGGAGGGCAACTACTTATGGCACTACGGCGCGATTGACGAGGCGAAATACGAGGACGCGAAAAAGAGCTTGGACAGGCATTATCAAAAACGCGTTGCGCGTGTGGAATAACCCCGTAGGGGCGGGCCTTGTGTCCGCCCGGAAAACAGATGTAACTTAAGGGCGGACACAAGGCCCCGCCCCTACGAGCAGAAAGGATTGATATAACAATGGCAGGATTGACATACACCGCGGTGGATTCTACGGCGCTGGCTACCACGGAGCTTTTCGGCAAGGCTTTGGTTGACGCAGCGAAAGCCCATGACGACGTTGTGGCGCTGACCGCAGACCTCGCGAAATCAACTAAAATGGTGGAATTTAAGGACGCGTTCCCCGACAGGTTTTTTAATGTGGGCATAGCGGAGCAAAACCTGTTCGGTGTCGCGGCCGGCATGGCCAAGGCGGGTTTGACGCCTTATATTTCAAGCTTTTCGCAATTCGCGTGCCTACGGGCGGGCGACCAGCTTCATTCGGATATCTGCTATCAGAAAGCGAATGTCAAAATCATAGCGACACACTCCGGCACATCCTTCGGCCAAGCGGGTTCGACGCATCACGCCATCGCGGATTTCGCGGTCACGAGGGGCTTGCCGAACCTCACGGTCATCTGCCCCGCCGACGGCGTCGAGACCTATAACGCGGTTCTGGCGGCTTATGGCATAAAAGGCCCGGTCTATATAAGGATAAACAGGGGCTTTGACATGGTTCTCAACAAAACCTCCGATTACGGGTTCGAAATCGGGAAAGCCGTCACGGTTCACGAAGGCAGCGACATCACGGTCATAGCGACAGGCTCATGCGTGTATCAGGCATTGCAGGCGGCTCAATTCCTTGACAATACCGACGGTATAAAGGTGCGCGTGCTGAATATGCACACCATCAAACCCATTGACAGAGAGGCTGTAATAAAAGCCATCGGCGACACCCGCCGCATCATCACCGCAGAGGATCATAACATTATCGGCGGACTGGGCAGTGCCGTTGCGGACGTGATAGCCGAAAACGGCCAAGCCTGCGCCTTCAAAAAGCTGGGGATACCCGATATGTTTATGGCGGTGGGGCTTCACGAGGATTTAATGGCTGGAATCGGGATAGATTCAAACGGGATAATCGCCGCCGTCCGCGAGGTTATGGGCAAGGACTTTGAAGCGGACGAAAATTGGGATGACGAGGTTTAAAGATTATGAACAAAAAGGACTACTACGCTAACCGGATATTCATCTGCGCGGCATTGCCGCTTCTGAAAACTATTGCGTCGGACGTGCCTTCAATAAAAAAGAAATTTGAGAAGGTTAACGCTTCTTTTCAGATTTCCGCCGTTGATAAAGCTTTGCCTATCGGCAAAATAGCCACATCTTTTAAAATTGCGAACGGCGTTTGGGAGGTTTTTCCCGACAAGGTAATGAAAAAGCCGGATATCGAGCTTGAATTTAAGAGCATACCCGCTATGAACGCCTTTTTTAAGGGCAGCATGTCGCCATCAGTGCTTCCGAAAATGAAGGGGGTATTGTCGCATATCGGGCTTTTCGCGGCTCTGCTTTCCGCGCTGCTTAAAATGTCCGCGCTTTTGGGCGCGACAAAGCCGCCGGAGGACGCCGCGACCAAAAAGCTCACGGTCAAATGCTTTTTCTACCTGCTTTCGTCGGGCATCAGCGCTTTGAACAAAAGCGGCCACGACGCCATACACGGCTGGGCGCTGAAAAGCCCCGACAGGGTTTACGCTTTCGCCGTCAACGACAATCCTGACGTTTCGGCCTATATCCGCGTCAAGGCCGGCCAGTCTAAATCCGGCAGGGGCGTCTACACAAGGGCTTTGCCGTTTTTCACCCTGCGGTTCAGGGATTTCGACAGTGCGCTGGGCATACTGATGGGCACGGACGATATGCTGGAGTCCACGCGGGCCGGGAAGCTGATAATGGACGGCGCGCCCGAATTCGGGGCGCAGCTGGGGGACTTTTTGCTGCTGGTCGGGGATTTGGCGAAATAATGATAAAAGATAAAAAATTATTTTTGTTCGACATCGACGGCACTTTGGCTCTCGGCGACGACATTTTCGACGGCACGGCGGATTTGATTGACCACATCAAAAAAATAAACGGCAGGGCGATGTTTATTTCAAACAACGTCACTAAAAGCCGTGTTGATTATGTGCGAAAATTTAAAAATTGGAGCATAAAAACGGAAATCGAGGATTTTATCACCGCTTCGTTCGCGACCGCCCTCTATTTGACGGAAACCTACGGCAGCCGCCTTATTTTTGCCGTCGCCCCCCCTCCCCTTTTGCGTGAGCTGCGCGGGTACGGGCTTAACCTGACCGAAAAAAACGAAAAAAACATCGAAGCCGTGCTTGTGAGCTTCGATACGGGGCTGACCTACGAAAAGCTTTACGACGCAAGCTTTATACTGCAAACGACGGGCGCGGATTTTGTCGCGACGAACCCCGACCTGCGCTGCCCCGCCCCGTTCGGCTTCATCCCCGACTGCGGCGCGATTTGCGATATGCTGACCGCCACAACCGACAAAACGCCGTATTACATAGGCAAGCCCAAACCAAAGCTGGTCGAGCTTTGCCTTAAACACAGCGGTTTTTCGGCAGCCGAAGCCGTCGTCGTGGGCGACAGGCTCTATACGGACGTCGCCGTCGGAATCAACGCCGGGATAGACTCCTGCCTCTTGTTTTCGGGCGAGACAAAGCCGGGGGATTTGGAAAACACGGAATTTATGCCGACTTATACGTTTGAGGATGTACGCGAACTCTGCCGGCATTTAGATATCCCGGATACGAAAATTATATAGTTATTTCTTGTTCCTCATTATTATATTTATTTTTATCTAATTCAAAAACTTTAGCTTTATTGGAACACAAAGGGACAGTTCTCTTGTGCGATTGAGAAAACAGAAAACATAAGTCAAAATAGGCAACACCGAAGAACTGTCCCCTTGTGTTTACCCTTGTGTTTAACGAAGCGGACACTTGCAAGGTGTCCGCTTTGTAATGTAAAAACGATTACTTTTATTCGTCTAATGAGGACATAAATATCACTGCCGCCGCACCTATAACGTCCATTCTTTCGATATTAAATTTTGTTGCCTCGTCCCCAAAAATGGATTCGTTTTTTAAATCCAGCTCGATGACTATATCGCCGTCGATCCAGTCGTTATCAAGTGCTTTTTTTCTCAACTTGTTATACGTTTGAATAAATAACAAGTCACCATCAACGGTTTTTCCGGTTAACGAACTCTCTTGTGCCGATTGGCCCACGCCTTTCAAAATAGATTGCATAGTCTGCTTGGTCATAATATCCCCCCTTTAATTTTCGGATTTTGGAACAGCATTGTTTGCGTCGTTAGTCATAATAGCCTCCCTTTTTAAATTCTTTTTTTATCTGGATTTTAGCCGCATGGATTCTCCATTTAACCGTAGATAACGGTAAATTTAGTGCTTGTGATATTTCTGCCAATGTCATTTCTTTTGAATAGTGCATAATGAGCGGAAGCGAATAAATTTCTGATAAGCCTTCAATTGTTGAGCGAATAAAATCAAAGGATTCATCTCGAATAATTTTGTCAAGCAAATTCGGATAACTGATTTGACTATCTATGTAATCAATATTTTCGTACAGAGGTAAATCAAAATTATTTCTTTTCTTTTTTTCGATTTTCAAATAATCAAAACACGTATTCCGCACCACAAGGAAAAGCCAATTATCAAAATTTTCAACATGAGAAAGCAGATGACATTTATCAAGTATTTTAACCCAAACATCTTGAACTACATCTGCAAAATTGTTTCCGATATATATGCTTGCTATTTGTACAACTTTTTCGTTGTATAAATGCACAATTTCGTCAAACGCTTCTTTATCGCCCTGTGAAGCCTTGATTAAATCAATCATTTCAATATACTCCACCCTTTCGCTTGATAAATCCGATTTTATCCATTTGATAATAAAGACAACGTAAAAATTAAAAGGATAGGTAAATTGAAAAATATTTTTAGGAACACACGAGGACAGTTCTCTCGTGCGATTCCCATATTAAACACATAGCCCCATCCCTGGGGAACACAAGGGGACGGCAGACTGTTACAAAACGGATCGCTTCGTCTAAATCTTTAGATTTTTTCATTATGCTGACAACCGCTTTTAGTATTACTTTTGTTTCGTAACCCATAATTTAACCATCCTTTCAAATGACATCATTTATATGATATCGTTTTATAAGTCCGTTTGTCAATCATAACCGCGCGGATTTATATATTTTCTCAACCAGATCAACCGCGATTTTTCCCGCGTCCCCGTCTATGGCGAAGGGGCGCTTTTCTTTTATTGCGGCGTAAAAATCCGCTATCGCCGCGTCGTGGCCCGCGCCCCAGTAGGCTTTTTCGCCCGTGGGCATTTTCACGTCGAGGATTTGCTCGCTCTCGCCGTCTATTTTTACTATTATTTTGTCGGTCAGGGTGATTTTGCCCTTCTCCCCTATTACTTCGATGACTATAGGGGAATTTTCGGCGTAGGCGATGGTTGCGTAGAAAATAAGCTCCGCGCCGTTTTCGAAGGTGATGTGCGCGTGGGCGGTGTCCTCCGTCTCGATAACGCCGTCAAACCTGTCCGTCGATATCATTCCCTTGACGCCGGCGGCTTTTGAGCCGATGAACCACTGGCAGAGGTCGAGAGTGTGGATTGACTGGTTTATAAGCACCCCGCCGCCTTCCTTTTCAAGTGTCCCGTGCCAGTCGTCGGCAAAATAGCCCGCCCCCCTGTTCCATGTGACGACGCCCTTCGCGCCTTTAATTTTCCCCAGTTTACCGCTGTTAATCATGTTTTTGATATAGATAGACGACGCGTTATACCTGTTCTGGAAGCAGACGCCCAGATACAGCCCCTTTTCCTTAGCTTTTCTAGCAAGGGCATTGGCGTCCTCATATTTAATCGAAAGGGGCTTTTCGCAGAAAACGTGCTTCCCCGCGTCCAAAGCCGCCATCGCCATTGGGAAATGAAGGTAATGAGGGGTGCAGATGTGCAAAACGTCGAAATCTTCGGCGGACAGCATTTTATCAAAGTCGTAATACGCCTTCGCCTCGGT